>Ga0181517_10000108_pt1 | contig 110610 bp, 84 predicted proteins | sample PEATcosm2014_Bin_31_FD_119748 | JGI IMG/M metagenome (GOLD analysis project Ga0181517, IMG submission 119748) | Peatland microbial communities from MTU Mesocosm Facility, Houghton, MI, USA - PEATcosm2014_Bin01_30_metaG | ecosystem: Environmental > Terrestrial > Soil > Wetlands > Peat | place...
CCCACAAGGAGAACAGGGGAGAGTGAAAACCCTCCCCCAACTCCTTGGTGAAAGTGAATAGTCCGCCACCGACACAGGGAACTCACCATCCACCAGGAGGCAAGAAATGCTGCTCGACCAATCTGCATTCATCGCCGACCCACAACTCATTGAAGCATTCGACGGGTATTCGAGATCGATCCCTTGTGACCGGGCGCGCATACTCTTCCGTCAAGGCGATCGTCCGGCTGGCCTTTACATCCTGCACAAGGGAGCGGCCACGCTTTCAACGGATTCGCCTGGAGGGGGATTGGTGATCACCCTTCAGACAACCGCGGGCTCTTTGCTTGACTTGCCCGGCGTCCTGTGCCAAAAGGCGCACACGTTGAATGCCGTTGCCCTTAAAGACGCCGTCCTCAGCTTCGTTAGCCATGAAGATTTCACCGGACTCATGGAATCCAATCTGCGGTTGTCCGAGAGGATCTTGCGCTTGCTCGCCGCCGAGGTAGTTCGCGCCCGTCGCGAAATTGCCTCCGAACTTACTGCCGGCGTGGGAAGCAGCGGTTTATTTGCTTGCCGGACAAGCTGGCGCAACTGGCCGGTCCCGGATTGCGGCCGTTTTGGGTTTGCAGCGGCGTCGGGTGCCTGACCGCCAGCGCAACAGAAACTCAAGTCCGCCGCAAACTCGCGATTGTTGTTCGCAAACACTTGAAACGTATCGCAAACCTTCTTGGCAAAACTCGCCGCATATGGCGGTGTCGCAGCGGTGCATTCGGCTTTACGATATCGACTTTCCGCTTCTTACCGGGAGCGGCCTGTAAGTAAACAGAGAAAGAGCGACTCAAACATGAGCAAGATCGGGCTGTATACCCAAGACCTTACGCTTTTCCCCCTCTTATCTTCCGCACTGGGTAAGGACTTTGAGGTGCTTCTGATTTCAGAAGAACGGGGAAAGAACGCTCTGACTTCGGTCGCGGAATGCGATGTCATCATTCTGGATCTGAACTCGCATCGCGATTCACTGCGGGAACGCATTGGACTTTGCGAGCAGTTGATGGCATCGAATACTCCCGTAATCGTGATGGCCGACGACGAGCTTCGGGCGACTTCATTCGATCTTGTTCGGGCAGGAGCATTTGGCTACTGCCGCAAGCCGCCCTCCGTTCGCGAACTCAAGGTCATGCTGAGCCGGGCATACGAGCACTCCTTGCTCAAGCGTGAGCAGCACGCCGACCGGCATCCGTTCGCGGTCCCTGGCAGTTGCGACCGTATGATCGGCTCCAGTCCGCAGATGCAAAAGGTGTACAAGCTTGTGCAGCGCGTAACCAATCTCAGCGCCTCGGTCCTCGTGACGGGCGAGAGTGGAACCGGCAAAGAACTGATCGCGCGCGCCATCCACAATCTCGGCGTCCGTTCCAGCCGTCCATTCGTGGCTGTCTCCTGCGGCGCCATCCCGGAGACTCTCATCGAGGCCGAGTTGTTCGGTCACGAAAAGGGAGCCTTCACCGGCTCGGTAGGGGCGCGCGAAGGTTACTTTGAACAGGCAGGCGACGGCACGCTCTTCCTTGACGAAATCGGGGAATTGAGCCTGTTTACCCAGGTCAAGCTGTTGCGGGTTCTGCAGCAAATGGAATTCAGCCGTCTGGGCAGCAACAGGCTGGTCCCTTTACGGGCGCGCCTGATCTTCGCCACCAACCGGGATTTGGCCAAAATGGTGGCCGAAGGAAAATTCCGCCAGGATCTTTATTACCGCATCAACGTCATGCAGATTGATTCGCCGTCGCTCCAGGAGCATCGGGAAGACATTCCCAAGATAGCGAAGCATCTCCTTGATCATTATTCTCGGATATATGAGAAGCCAGTCAAATCGATCGAACGGGATGCGCTCGCCATGCTCCAGAAGTACGCGTGGCCGGGGAATGTGCGCGAGCTGGAAAACGTGATGCAGCGTGCCATCATTCTTGCTTCAGGCCCGGCGATTCGGAAAGAGGATTTGGCATTCGACGCCGGGGGGGAAGATAGTGCAGACCTCGACAACGATAGCGCGGATCTCGGCAGCGAGGATGCCGATCTTGGCAATGTGGTCGATATTGGCAGCTACCTGCCCGGGGGATCGTTTGAAGAGTTGCTATCCGCCTACAAGATCCAGTTGGCTGTCTCGGCCGTTCGAGAGAACAATGGGAATAGAACCTTGGCTGCCCGTCGTCTGGGCATCTCGCGCGTCTATTTGCATCGTCTAATCCGGCTTGCCGATCCCGACCTGGTCTTGCAACCTGGCTCGCGTCAACAGTTGATGGCCTGAGCAGAACATGGGAGCACACACAAGTTCTCGAATGGACACGGCCCTGGATCTTCTTCCGTTCCCGCATTCAGAGGCGGGGCGCACCACGCCTTTGGTCCGGGAGACTCTATGCTCCTTTGTGTGGGCGCGGTTCTGCCGCCAGCCTGCTCCCATCTGTCAATCATGCCGTCGAGACGGATGAGACCGGCCAACTTTTACAGTTTTACAGAATAACTTCGTAACCATCCAGGCAAACTTTCTGCCCGCTTCGGCACCTTCCAAGCAAACTGCTCCAACCCCTGCACGCCGCGCCGTCTCGCCCGACCCTCTATCTGCACCGGAATAAGTTGCGCAAGTTGCTAATGAAACAGCACTTGACGCAGCCGATTCGGCCGGTTCCATCTCGATTTTGATCGGGGAGTTGTGTGGCTTTTTCAATCCCCTGGGCGTCGAATCCGTGAAGAAAACCGCGGCGCATCGAGATGCACAACAGGCGAGATTCCGCGCATTGAAAACAAAAAGAGATCTTTGCTGCTCTGTGCGGCTGTGTTTCTGTGCTCTGGATTTTGCCGCCTGGGAACCCCTATGCGTACGTGTTCACGCTGGCGCTGCTCTGCGAGCTCGTGCTGCTTTCGATGGCCCCGTTGCCCGATGCGCTGGCGATATTGTCCAGATTCGATGAGCTGTAGGCGCGATACAGCGTGTTCAAGACGGCGGTTGCCGGGTCGGAGATATTGGGCGACGTATTCACGCCGAAGGCGCCGCCCAGAATCGCAACGGTCGGATCGGCGGGGGTGCTGGAGAAGGTGGCCGCGCTGGAGAGGGTGAGCAGATCGTCCACCATCTGCACGGCCTGGTTCATGGCCGCCGCGGCGGCTGGCGTGGTTTGCGACGGGGTCGTCTTCAGATCGTTCTGGACGGACGCGAACGCGGATTGTGCGTCCGACAGGTTGCCCGAGCTGAGGGCCTTGCTCAGTGCAGTCATATCCGTATTGAGCTGCGTGTTGGCCGGCGTACTGGCGGCGCCAAGGGCCAAAAGGTTCTGATTCGCCTGCTGATAGCTGTTGAAGGCCGACTGCGCGCCGCTCAGATTTCCCGCGGCCAGGTTTTGCTCCAAGCTTTGCCAGGCCTTCTGAGATTTATTCAGATTGCTTGAGTAGAGGACGAATTGAGAAAGACCCGCGGTCGAGAGAGCGGAAATCGTCATTACAAGGCCCGTTTCAGAGAACAGCTGATATCGGCATTCTACGTGAAAGAATTCCACGGAGATAGCCGCGCATCCATAACCAAAGTAATGCTTTGGAGTTTTCCAGGCAAAGGGGAAGCTTTTGAGTTACTGGCCGCAGATTGGCTGGGGCAAACAGCCTCTCAGTCGTGCCTGGCGGGTGCGGGCGCGGGCGCGGCCGGCAGGGTCTCGGGAATGCTCGGGGACTGGTTGGGAGTGAAGGAATTGAAGAATCGCGTCACGTCCTGCTCCCGGCGGGCGCTCATCGAAGGGAAGGTCGCGATCAGCATATACAGGTGCTCTCCGGCATAGATCAACCGGGAATCCAGTATGCCGCCGCCCACGTTGCGGGCCACAAAATCTCGCGCCGGAAAGCCGGCGGGGTTGCTCCGCGATTCGCTGATGAGAGTGGTTTGCGTGCGGGCCAGGGCCCCATCCCGCGCCATGTCCAGGGTCCGGTCCGGAGCCCGGTTGTTCACCCGCATCACGGGCGGGTTGTCTGCCCAGGCCACGGCAAAAGAGGTGCCGCCGTCGGGGTTCGAGAAGATCATGTTCACCGGTTCCGCTCCGTTGCTTTCGTTGTAGGCTGGAACCTGGATCTCCTTGATATCGCTGGGCATCTCCACCTTGAAGCCATCGCTGGAACGGTCGGCCATCTGCCAGTTGATGTGGGCTGGGCGGGCCTCTGGACCCGTCTGGTCGGAACTGGCGGCGTCACTGGTCACGTAACTGCGGGGGCCGACCAGCCCCAACTGCTGGCGATGCAGATAGACGTAGACCGATCCGAAGACCAACAGTCCCAGCAGAACGATGTAATGCCAGCGCTTCACACTTAAAAGAGTGCCAACTCAGCCCCGGCTATGCAACTTGATTAATGTTCTTTTGTATACGGGGGGTGCCGGATCGGTAACCGGGTGCGGGCTGCGACCAGAGTGCCGCGATCCATTCCGTCCGGCGCCGCAACCGATTATGCAACCTTTTACAAGGTTCGGCATCTGATTAAGTAACAAGCAGAGGCTTCCCCGAAATACGACCCCTCCAAGAAAGGTATCCATTCCTTTTTGAAGGTCCTGTATGGACCCCTTCTCTCAAGCCCCCCTGGACCCCTCCCCTCAAATGCCTCTCGAGCGGGCCTGCCGGAAGGCAGGCCCATTCGCTCACCGCCGCCCCGGCAGTACGTAAAGGCGCTTAAAGCGAATCGAAGAATTCCCGACAGATAGAATTGAACTGTCATGCGGTCTTCCTCCACTCCAAAATCTCCTCCCTGCGAGGATGTCCAGGCGATCGACGCCCTGTTCGAGCGTGCGGGCCTGGTGCGTACTCTTCGCGGCAACGCCGCCGGCGTCACGCGACGCATGCGTTTTGAGCGCGCGCAGCCGGACGAGTTGCGGCAGGCCGCGCCTGTTCCTCGCGTCGCCCCAAATGGCGTTCCGTGGCTGACGGTTCCGGGCTGGGAGAAGACGCCTTGGCTCTGGCACGGGTTCAGCACCCGCAAAGGCGGGCTGAGCCGCTGCTACTGCCCTGAGGATGCGCCAGGCGAGTTGAATCTTGGTTTTACGGCAGACGACAGCCGGGAGACTGTTGCCCTCAACCGCGGACTTCTGGCCGAGGCGGTCACCGGAGACCCGGCCACGCCGCTGGTGACCCTCCGCCAGATTCATTCGAACGTCCTGGTCGTTGCCGCAGCCGGAGATGCTCTCAGGGAACAGCCGTGGAAGGGCGACGGCCTAATGACCGATGAGCCCGGCCTGCTGCTGGGCATCCAGACCGCCGACTGCATTCCGGTCCTCGTGGTCGACCGCAAGCGCCGGGCGGTAGCCGCCTTCCACGCCGGATGGCGGGGAACCGTGAAGAGAATTGTTGAGACCGGCGTAGGCCGGATGCGCTTCGAATTCGGCTCCCGGCCCGAGGACATGGTTGCCGCCATCGGCCCTGGCATCGGCGCTTGCTGTTACGCCGTCGGCGAAGAGGTGCTCTCCAGCTTCGAGTCCCAGTTCGTTTATGCCCGCGAGCTCTTTTGCGAGGTGGACGATGCCGATGCGGTGCGGACCAAGTATCCCATGTTGTTTCTCACCCAGCGCGCACCCGGCCATTCGCCCATCGGCCCCAGCCTGCACCTGGACCTGATCGAGGCCAATCGCCGCCAGTTGCTGGACGCGGGCCTCAAACCCCGCTCCATTCGGTCCGTGGGCGGTTGTACAAACTGCCAGGCAGATTTGTTCTTCTCCTATCGCGCTTCCCACGGCCACGCGGGCCGCATGTTGAGCGTGATCGGCATCCGGAAGGCCGCCGCCGGCAAGCGATGACCGGTCCCGTTCAAGCGGGAGCGGCGTGGATCTTCGCGCAGCTTTCCCCTGGCGCCGCAGATGTTAGGATGGTGGGCGATCACGACGAAGACTTCTGAGGGGACTCGAAAGCCATGGCATTCCCTAGGGCTGAAGGGCGAAGGCTCGCGCTAAAACTGAAAGGACGGCTTTCCTTCTGCCGCGGCGCGGCCGTGCTTCTGGGAGCGCTCTTCCTGGCCTGGCCTGCGTTCTTCAACGGATTTCCGCTACTTTACCCGGATTCGATGACGTACATGGACGACGGCCGCATCGTGGCGCGGGCGTTGTTCCTGCGCAAGTTTTCGGAATACTACGGCGTGCGGTCTTTCTTCTATAGCCTCAGCATCCTGCCCTGGCACTGGAACATCTCTCCCTGGCCCATCGTCGCCCTGCAATGCGTTCTGGTGGCCTGGGTTCTCTGGCTGGTAGTGCGATCGATCGTGCTGCGGCGTCCCGCAGTCTGCTACCTCGCCCTCCTTCTCGTGCTGAGCCTGCTGACCGGCGTGGGCTGGTACGCGGACTTCATCATGCCCGACATTCTGGGCCCGGTTCTGTATCTCTCTGTCTATCTCCTGGCGTTTGCCGGCGAAACGCTTTCCCGCGGCGAGCGGTTTGCCCTCTATCCCATTGCCGTGTGGGGTGTTACCGCCCATGCCACGCACTTCATTCTGGCTGCCGGCTTGTGCTTCATTCTGGCCCTGTTTTTTCTCTTCGACCGCCGGCCGCTTCGCCAGCGGATTCGCGCCGTGGGCGAGGCGGCGGCGATCATTGTGCTGGCGGCGGCTCAGTTGGCTTTGCACGGCTACCTCTATGGCAAGCCCTCGCTGAACGGCGAGCGCCCGCCTTATTTGATGGCCCGGTTGGTCGCCGACGGTCCTGGACGCTGGTATCTGGAGAAGCACTGCCCGCAGTTGCAATGGGCGGTCTGCAACCACCTGCAAGAGCTCTCCAACGATGCAGATGGCTTTCTCTGGGATCCGGATGGAGCCTACGAAAGCGGCTCCGATGCCGAACGGGATCAAATCTCAAAAGAGGAGATCCCCCTTGTTCTGGCCACGCTGCGCGCCTATCCCCGCGAACAGTTCATCCGGTCTGTCGCCAACTTCCGGGAGCAGCTTCTGGCCTTCGGCTTGTATGGATTCGATCCCAGCCCGTGGATGCTCGCGCAGTTCGATTCGGTGCTGCCTGGGGCGCGGGCAAGCTACTTGAAAAGCCGCCAGGCGCACGACGCTCTGCCTCTCGACCTGCTTACGGAGATTCAGTGGTGGACCGTTATTGCCTCGCTCGGGCTCATCGCCGTCGCAATTCCGTTTCTCTGGCGTCGGCACTCACCCCGGCTCGCCGGACTGAGCCTGGTGATCGTTTCCATGGTGGTCGCCAATGCTTTCGTCACCGGCGTTCTGTCGGTAGCGGACGATCGCTATGAATGCCGGGTGATCTGGCTGATCCCGTTTCTGGCCGGCCTTTTCCTTCTGGACTGGATCGGTCAGCGGCGAACGGCCAAGCGGACGGACGCGAGTCCGGCTCCAGGCGCACCGGGCGCCGCATCAAGCTGAGCGAGAGAGCTTTGGAGAGGCTGCGAGGCAGTTCAAGAAAGGGATTGTCCGCCCTCGTGCCGGAACGCGCGGGGACGGACGTTGCGGATTGCATAGTGAAAAGAGCGCAGGAAGAGGGAAAGGGGCGCGCTCAGGAGGCGCGGGCAGCCTCGCCGGGGTTGACCAGGTCGCGTAGCTCCTTGGAAGGTTTGAAGTAGGGCACCCGTTTGGCCGGGACTTCTACCCGTTCTCCCGTCTTCGGGTTGCGTCCGATGCGGGGATTGCGCTGGCGGATGCGAAAGGACCCGAAGCCGCGAATCTCGATCTTGTCCCCACCCTGCAGGGCTCCGATCACCGAACTGAAGATGGTTTCTACGATGACCTCGCCATCGCGGCGAGTCAGGTCGCCCAGGCCAGTCACCTTTTCTACCAAGTCTGCCTTTGTCATGTCCGTTAGGCCTCCGCTCACAGCATAACCGGATTCTGCTCAGGATAGCGCGAAAAAGGAAGAACTTCTGTAGAATTGGACCTTTGGCATGGCCAGCCGGGCGGAAAAAACCGCTCACCCGAGATTAATCGGATCAAGCTGGCCCACAGGAGTATATGATGTCCAGAGTCTTTTCCCGGAAGCCGCGCGCGGATGAACACGGAGTCGTGGCCGGGGGGTGGTTGCAAGCGTGACGCACTATCCGAAATACAGCATTGTGATTCCGGCCTACAACGAGAGCGCCCGCATTCCCGCGACGCTCCAGTCGGTCATCTCCTGCATCCGCGAGCGCGGTTGGTCCGCGGAGGTGATCGTGGTCAACGACGGCTCCACGGACGCGACGCCGGACGTGACGCGCGCCTTTGCCGCCCATGCGCCGGAGGTCCGGCTCATTGAAAACCCCGTCAACCGCGGCAAGGGCTACAGCGTGCGCGCCGGAATGCTTGCCGCTCAGGGCGAGGTCGTGATCTTTACCGACGCCGACCTCTCGGCGCCCATCGAGGAGGCCGAGCGTCTCTTTGCCGCCATCGCCGGGGGCGCCGACATCGCCATCGGCTCGCGCTGGCTTGAGAAGGGCCGTCAGACCCACCGCCAGCCGCTCTACCGGCAGTTCTTTGGCCGCTGCTTCAATGCCGTCATCCGTACGGTCATGGGGCTCAAGTTTGCCGACACCCAGTGCGGTTTCAAGGCCTTTACCCGCGAAGCCGCCCAGACCGTCTTCCAGTTGCAAACCATCGAGCGCTGGGGTTTCGATCCGGAGATGCTCTTCATCGCCCTCAAGCGGGGCTTCTGGATTCTCGAAGTTCCGGTGAGCTGGGCCCACGACGAGCGCACCCGGATGAGCTACTTGAGAGACGGCATGAAGATGCTTGAGGAGATCGCCATCATCCGCTGGAACGCCTTTCGCGGGCTCTATGGCAAACAGGTGGAGACGGTTCACCGCACCGTGCATTAGAAATGGGCGGCCATCCTCCGGAACGATCCGCATCGTCCAGACGCCATGCAGGCGAAAATGGTTCATTGCGCAGCAAACGCCAACCCAGCTGGGCCCAAACGGGCGCATCGAGCGGCGTTAGAGGCTATCTGCCTTCCTTTCTCTCATAAGTGCCTAATCTTAATGCTTGAGTTTTGGCGATTGAATTGCTCTAACTAAAATGGAGCGGCATGAAAACTGCCGCTAAGTTGCCGATAGGTGAGAACGGGCCGGTGAGTTCAGCCTAGCCATGTCATCACACTCCTTCACGCGGAAACAGGAGACCTATTGAAAGTTATGTGGAAATCCAGAGCTAGCGAATCATCCTCCACCTCTTCCATCCAGGAGCCAGAGCATCTGGGACCAGCCATTCTGGCCCATGAATCCGCGGCCCGCATTGCGGCGCAAGCCAGCTACCAGGCCATGATCGGTAAAGGGCTGAGGGTCAAAGGCAAGATTACGGGCTCGGAGTCGCTGTTTATCGACGGCAGCATCGAGGGAAGCATCGATCTTCCTGGCAGCCGCGTTACCGTGGGGCCGAATGGTGAAGTCGCCGCAACGATTGCCGCCGGCGACATTGTGGTGCTGGGCAAGGTCTGCGGCAACATCGTGGCATCCAATCGCGTGGAGATTCGCGCTCAGGGATTGCTGACCGGAGATGTGACCGCCGCGCGCCTCTGTATCGAGGAGGGTGCGGTCCTGAGGGGCCGCATCGACATCCACGGGACCGATACCGAGTCGAATGCTCCCGAGGAGCCTGCCAAGAATGCGGCGCAATCGCCCACGGCTCTCCGGTTGGTGCAATCGGAGACCGGAAATCTGCTCCAGCACCCTCTCGCGCAGTCCGCTTAAGCGACTGCCGAACCCACGGCCTTCCCGGCCGGTCCCTGGCCTAAGGGGAAAGCTCGGCGCGATCGGCCTCGGTTTGCCGTAGCAGCCGTACAGCGCCTTGAGACTTGCGGGCCTCGCTCTCCGTCCCCTATTGCAGGCGGCGGATCGACAATTCTCCGCCCAGATTCCACGGAGGCAAGCTATGGTTCGAAAGGTATTGCTCGCTGTTCTGTTCCTAGCACTCGGTTCCGCGGCTGCTCTGGCCGCCGACTTCAACGGCAAGTGGACAGCCCAGGTGGATACGCCCAGGGGCACGCAGACGATCACCTTCGATTTTCACGTGGACGGGGCAACGCTGACCGGGAAGATCACCAGCCCGCGGGGAGATACCGACCTTTCGGACGGGAAGATCGACGGCGATACCATTTCCTTCACCCAGGTCATGAACTTCAACGGCAACGAGTTCAAGATTGTCTACAAGGGTAAGATCGACGGCGATACGATCAAGTTCACCCGCCAGGCCGGCGACCGCCCGCCGCAGGAGTTTGTCGCAACCCGCGCGAAATAGCCTGTATGCGAGCGCTCACGGGGCTCAAGAGCGAGGCCTGGAGCCCCGCCTTACGGCCTGATCTCGACGGGCGTCCCGACTGGGACCAGATTCCAAATCTCGTCGATCTCTTCGTTGGTCACGGCGATGCAGCCCAGGGTCCAGTCGTAGAGCCGATGCCCCGCGCCCACCCACCCCAGGCCGTTCGGCAGGCCGTGAATCATGATGGCACCGCCGGGAGAGACGCCGAGCCTGGCTGCATGATTGCGGTCCCCGGCGTCGGGATAAGAAACGTGCAGCGCACGATGGTAGTGGCTGTCTGCGTTGCGGGCGTCGATCACGTAATGGCCCTCCGGGGTTCGCCCGTCGCCTTCCCGTTCCTTGGGCGCAAGCCCGCCCCGTCCCAGCGCCACTTTGTAAGTTCGGATGACCTTGCCCCCGGCCAGTAACTCAAGAACGTGGTCCTTCTTCAGGATCAATATCGAATCGGCCTTCTGTAGCGGGGCAGGTTGCGGCATCAGCAGAGTCGCGGCGAAGCCGAAGAGGGCAAGGCAAACTCCAGCCCGCGCCAATCTGACCGCGATACAGCTATCGATTCCGCGAGATTTCATTCGCCCAATCTACGACATCCAACGGATCCCGGGTGCCCAGGCGCCTGTCCTGAACTTCCGGAAGGCGCCATTCTTGAGACCTGGAAGACCATGCGCCTCAGTCTGACGCCTGAGTCCTGTTAGGCCGTCGCCGCGTCGGCCACGCGCTGCAATCCGCGGGCCTCGATCTCGAATTCGCGCATCTTGTACTTCTGGATCTTGCCCGAGAGCGTTGCCGGGAAATCATCCACAAACCGCACGTGTTCGGGAATCTTGTAGTAGGCGATCTGTCCCTGGCAGAACTCGCGAATCTCGTCTTCAGTGGCCTCGACGCCCGGCCGGAGTCGAACCCAGGCCACCACAATCTCGCCCAGCCGCTCGTTCGGAATACCCACGACCTGGACTTCGCCGACATTGGGGTAGGTGTAGAGGAACTCCTCGACCTCGCGCGGGTAGATGTTTTCGCCGCCGCGGATGATCACGTCGCGGGAGCGGCCGGTAATGCGCAGACAGCCGTCCTCGCGCATGATTCCGAGGTCGCCGGTGTGCAGCCAGCCGTCGGGGGCAATCACCTGCGCCGTGCCTTCTGGGTCGTCGTCGTAGCCTTTCATGACCACGAATCCGCGGGCGCAAATCTCGCCTTGTTCGCCGGCCGGGAGGGTCTCGCCGGTGATGGTGGAAACGACCTGGATCTCGGTCTGCGGCATGGCACGGCCCACGGTATTGACGCGCACCTCGATCGAGTCGCCGGCGTCGCTCATGGTGACGACAGGCGAGGTTTCGGTTTGCCCGTAGGCAATGACCAACTCGCCGATGTGCATCTCGTTGAGGACGCGTTTCATGAGCTCGATGGGACAGGGGGCGCCGCTCATCATGCCGGTGCGCAGACTGGTCAGATCGTAGGAGGGGAACTCGGGAGTGGCGAATTCCGCTACGTACATGGCGGGGACGCCGTAGACCGAGGTGGCCCGCTCGTCGTGGATCGCCTTGAGGGTGGCGCGGGCGTCGAAGGTCCAGTTGGGCAGAATAATGGCTGCGCCCGAGTTGACCGAGGACATGGTTCCGATGACGCAGCCGTAGCAGTGGAACAAGGGCACCGGCAAAACAATCTTGTCCTGCTCGGTGTAGTGGAAGCCCTGGGCCAGGAACTGTCCGTCGTTCACGATGTTATGGTGCGTGAGCATCACGCCCTTGGGCAGACCCGTGGTGCCGCTGGTGTACTGGATGTTGGCCACATCGTCCACGGCCACGAAATCGGGCAGTTCGCCGGGGGCGTCGAGGAGCGCGGGCCAGTCGGGCGAGTCGAAGTAGATGGTGTGCTCCAGTTCCAGCGTCAGCCCGTGCCGTGCCCGGCTCAGGATCTCCTCGTAGTCGGCGCGCTTGTCCTTGTGCCACAGGAAAAGCGCCTTCATCCGCGACTTGGAGAGGGTGTACTGGAGCTCGTGGGAGCGGTAAGCCGGGTTCACGTTCACCAGGGCCGCACCGGCCCGCGCGCAGCCCATGTGCATCACGATCCACTCGATGCAGTTGGTGGACCACAGGCCCACGCGGTCGCCCCGACGGATGCCCAGCGACCACAGGCCGCGGGCTACACGGTCGGCCTGGACGCTCAACTCAGCCCAGGTGAGACGCTGCGATTGGTGACACGAAGCCACCGCCAGCCGGTCGGGGAAGCGGTCGGCGGTGCGGTGGAGCAGATCGCCGATGGTCAATTCCAGCAAGGGGCGGCCAGGGCCGCAACTGTAGCTCAACATAGAAAGTTTTTCTTCAACAGGCATGTCTATGGGATTCTGAACACAAAGCGCAGTGTATACCCTGGCGGAAAGAGCGATCCAGTGCATTCGTCACGGACGGCGGGGCAGTGATGGGAGTAAGCGGACGTTCTTCGGCCCGACGGCTGAGTGGCATTTCGCCGATTCTTGCAATTCAGGCAGATTGAAGCCGGACGGTTGCACCGCACGAAAAAGCGCGCGAACCGAGTAACCCGTGCTGCCGAGCTTACGCCGACCTGATTTCCTGCACGCCAGGTTCGTACAGCGGGGCGGAGTCGGGTTCGGCAATCCGGATCAGACGGTGCAGATAAGCCCGCGAAATGCACAGGCTGCGAGCGGCCAGCGTCTTGTTTCCATTGTTCTCGCGCACCGCGTTTGCCGCCAGCTTGACCTTGTAGTCGCGAAGTTGCCGCTCAAAGGATCCCACAGGATGGAAGTCGCTGAAGTCGACGATGTTCTCTTCCTGTTCCTGAATCTTCAGGGGCAAATCCTCCAGGCGAAGAGTCTCTTTGCTGGCCAGGATGATGGCGCGCTGAATCACGTTTTCGAGTTCGCGCACATTGCCGGGCCAGGAGTACACCTCGAGGGCGGCCAGTGCATCGGGATCGATGTTCTCCATCGGCTTTTGATACATCTCGGAATAGTGCCGCAGAAAATGCGTGGCAACCTTCGAGATATCTTCCGGATGTTCCCTCAGCGCCGGCGATTCAATCCTCATCACATTGATGCGGTAATACAGATCCTGGCGGAATTTTCCCTGTGCGACCATCTCTTCCAGGTCCTGGTGGGTCGCGAAGATCAGACGCGCCTTCAGCGGGATGAGCCGGTTGCTGCCCAGGCGGCTGAATTCCATCTGCTGCAGCACGCGCAGCAGCTTGACTTGCGTGTACAGGCTAAGGTCGCCGATTTCATCGAGGAAGAGAGTGCCTTCGCCCGCCTGCTCGAAGTAGCCTTCGCGCGCTCCCACCGTACCGGTGAATGCGCCCTTTTCGTGGCCGAACAACTCAGCCTCGATCAGCGTTTCAGGGATGGCGCCGCAGGAGACGGCCACAAACGGAAGGTTAGAGCGGACGCCGAGATTGTGGATGGCGCGCGCGATCAGTTCTTTGCCGGTGCCACTTTCGCCGGTCACCAGCACAGAGGCGTTGAGATCGGTCACGCGGCGCACAAGCTGATAAACCTGCTGCATCTGCGGACTGGACCCGATCAGCCGGTCGCAGCTGTTGCCGCGCTCCAGTTGCTGCTGCGCGTTCTGGAGTTGCCGCTTCAGCGAGGAACTTTCGCTCGCGCGGCTGAGCATGATTTTGAGATCCCGAATCGAAGGCGGTTTGCGGCAGTAGCCGTAGGCGCCCATCCGGACAAGTTCGAAAGCGGTGGGCCGAAGCGCATCGTTGGCCAGAACCACCGCCGGGACCTGGGATGCGATCAGGTGCCGGGAGCACTCCAACCGCTTCTGCAAAGAATCGTGTTTCGAGTCCAGATCCAGGATCAGAACATCGCAGCCGCCCGCCCGCACGATGTGGTTGATGCCCTCTTCATTCGACTCCAGGAGAACATTGAAATCCTTCCCCAATGAAGAAGAAAGAAGGGGTTGCAGCGTGCTGTCTTCTGAATAAAGTCCGATCCGGGTCATGAGCGGTCCATCTCCTCGACTGCGCCCCCGAGGAAGCAGCGCATCTTGCCACCTTGCGAAACCTGATGTGGAACCTTTGTCGTCGAACCTTTCCGCCATTGCGGCGTGCGGGAGTGTCCCTCGCCGCTCAGATGTTCGCGGGAAAAGCGGTACAGAGAGCGCCTAGAAACCTGTTTCATTATCGTCACCGCAACACAATTACTTCAATGCGACATTGGTGCTACCTCCTTCCCACATTGGCACCAGCCGCAGAAATGCCAAAGCTCCGGCAAATAAAGGTAAACCGCTGCCAAAGCCTGCGAATCACCTCATGTTGCATTGGCATGAAGCCGGAAGGAAGACTGATACGGGAGCCTCGAACTCAAGTCTCATGAACCCGTTGCAAATGAGTCAATGACACCTAGGTACTGCGGTAAGAGCACAAAAGTAACATATTTATATTACCACTTATCCTCGTCGATCGGGTGAAGGTCGTGTGACTCACTCGCCGACGGGCCTCAGCGGCCGGAATCAATTGCGCCACTAATCCATATAACTTATATGTTTATATATACTTACATTGATATTCTCGTCTTCCTTATCCTCCGCTCGACGGCCTCGATCAGTGTTCGAGGCCTCCCTCCTACCCATTCCATTTTGTCCCGCTCTCATTCCCAGGGTCGCCTGGGGCGCTATTACGTGACTTGGTTCAGGGAGGCAAATCTTGCTCTGATCTCATTGAATTCAATGCCCGTTCTTGCGAATATGTTCCCAATTTGCCGGTGGATGGCGACCGAAATCGCGTCCGCGGAGGATACGGCGCAGGCTTCGCCGCCGCGGTACGATGTCTATGCTCTGTTCCACTTCGGGATTGGTCCTGTAAACACCAGTGCACACCTGTCCTGAGAGCAAATTGACTAAACCCTCTGGATTCAATCTTTCCCGTCGCATCCCGGTTTGGAGACAAAATTGCTATTTAAAGTTGCCTGAATTGGGAGGAAGGATCTTGCCCATGCATTCGATCGCCTGGTGGCCGACGCTCATCGTTCTCGCTGTGGCGACCTTTACGGACCTGCGCAGCCGGCGCATCCCGAACTGGCTGGTACTTCCGTTTCTGCTTGCAGGGGTTGCAGTTTCCGGCTGGTTCCACGGCTGGCATGGAATCGGCCAAAGCCTTGCCGGTCTTGGACTTGGCGTCCTGCTTTTCGGCGTCCTGGCCTGGATGGGAGGCATGGGAATGGGCGACGTCAAGCTGTGCGCAGCGATCGGAGCCTGGATTGGCCCGATGCAGTTGTTGCTGGCGCTGGTCCTTACCGGCATCGCCGGAGGGGTCATGGCCCTGTGCTGGGCGGCTTTTGGAGGATTTTTGAGCGAGATGTTCAAGGGGACTGGCGATCTTATTGTGGGGTTCAAGGAACGGGGAATGCGTGCCCATCCGGAGCTGGTTCTTTCCAACCCCCTTGCGCGCAAGATGCCTTACGCGCCGGCGATCGCAATCGGAACGCTGCTTTCTTTCTTTACCCGTTGAGGAACGGAGTTTGCGTTATGGCCAGTCAAGAGACAAATTATCGACGTTACTCAGGTCAACCCGCAGAAATGCCGCAATCGGCAGGGAATGGCGGTTACACGATGCCTATCAATACCCAGGATTCCGAATCCCTTGGTCCCAGCGTCTTATCCATCGCGCTGATCGGGCCGGATGAGCAGCGCCGCAGGGCGGTTGCCAGCGCTCTTGCGGGATCGCAGGCTGCAGTGACCAGGGAGTTTGCTACCTATCCCCCCGACCTCGACGATGTGCCGCGACTGCTGGAGCAGCACTACGACGTCGTCATTGTGGACTTGGACAGCGACCCGGAATATGCCCTCGACCTGGTCGAGAGCATTTGCACCAACGGCGCCGCAACCGTGATGGTTTATTCGGCGCAGGCCGATGCGGAACTTCTGGTTCGCTGCATGAGGGCCGGAGCCCGCGAGTTTCTCACCCTGCCCATGTCCCCCGGAGCCATGGACGAAGCCCTGGTTCGGGCCTCGGTCCGCCGTCCGGCAGTCCGCATCTCCAAAAAAACAGCCGGCAAGCTGCTGGTCTTCCTCGGCGCCAAAGGCGGTTCCGGCGTGACCACCCTGGCTACCAATTTTGCGGTTTCGCTCGCCACGGAATCCGGCAAGAGCACGCTGCTGATCGATCTCGATCTTCCCCTTGGAGACGCGGCGCTTGGCCTGGGAATGACGGCGCAGTATTCGACCGTCAACGCGCTGCAGAATTCCAGCCGTCTGGATTCGACATTTCTCTCCACGCTGCTTACCAAGCACAATTCGGGCTTGAACGTGCTTGCGGCTCCGGGCAAGTTCGCCCAGGCCCCGGTCGCCAGCAACGAAGCCGTCGACAAACTGCTCTCCGTCGCTCTGCTGGACTTCGATTATGTCGTGGTCGATGCCGGATCGAGGCTCGATTTGGCCGGCACCGCTCTCTTCGCGGAATCCTCGACTGTCTACCTGGTCACCCAGGTCGGCATTGCCGAACTGCGCAACTCGAATCGCCTGGTCTCGGAGTTTTTCGCCGCGGGCGGCCCCAAGCTCGAAATCGTGCTCAACCGGTATAGCAGCCGCACCCTGGGGGTTGATGAAGAGCACATTACCAAGGCTCTTACCCGGCCCGCCCAGTGGAAGGTTCCCAACGATTACGCCACCATCCGGGAGACGCAGAACACCGCTACTCCGTTCTCGCAGGGGAACACGGCTATTTCGCGGGCCATCCAGCAGATGGCCAGGGCGGCATGTGGGCTGGATAGAAGCCCGGAAAAGAAAAAGGGATTCAAGTTATTCGGATGATGTGTTGTTTTTTAGGATGGGTTTAACGTGGAACATTTGAATCTCGAGCAGTTCAAAGCGGAAATACACCGGACTCTGATCTCGAAGCTGGATCTGGAGAAGCTGTCGCGCGTCAACTCCAGCCAGGCGCGTCAGGCCGTGGCCGGCATGGTGAACGAGATCATCAGCAGTCAGCGGGTTCCGTTGAGCTATGACGAGCAGGAGCGGATCCAGGCCGATTTGCTCGACGAGGTCTTTGGCCTCGGTCCGCTGGAACCACTGCTCAGGGATCTGAAGATTTCGGATATTCTCATCAACGACAAGGATCATGTCTTTATTGAGCGCGGAGGTCTTCTTCAGAGGGTCGATACCAGTTTCCGCGACGATCGCCACCTGTTGCAGATCATCGACCGCATCGTTTCGCGCGTGGGCCGCAGGGTGGACGAGTCCTCGCCGATGGTCGATGCGCGCCTGCCCGACGGCTCCCGCGTCAACGCCATCATTCCGCCGCTTGCACTGGACGGTCCTTCCCTGTCCATCCGCCGCTTCGGAACCGGCCCCCTCGCGGCCAACCAACTGGTGCAGTTGAAGAGCATTTCCGCGGAGATGATGGAGGTGCTCTCCGCCGCCGTGCGCGCGCGCATCAGCATCCTCATCTCCGGCGGAACCGGCGCCGGCAAAACCACCTTCCTCAACATCCTCTCGCAGTACATCCCGCAAAGCGAGCGCATTGTCACCATCGAGGACGCGGCGGAATTGCGGCTGGCGCAGGAAAACATCGTGCGCCTGGAAACCCGTCCGCCCAACGTCGAAGGGCAGGGAGCGGTCCGCCAGCGCCAGTTGCTCATCAACAGCCTCCGCATGAGGCCCGACCGCATCATTATTGGTGAGGTACGCGGAGAAGAGGCTTTCGACATGCTGCAGGCCATGAATACCGGCCACGAAGGCTCGATGGCCACGATTCACGCAAACACCACGCGCGACGCCCTTACCAGGCTGGAATCGATGGTCGCGATGACCGCCATGGGTCTGCCGGAAAAAACCGTTCGCCAGCAGATCGCTTCGGCGCTTACCATCGTCGTCCAGGTCTCGCGCATGAGCGATGGCACCCGCAAAGTGGTCAGCATCTCCGAGATCACCGGCATGGAAGAGAACGTCATCAGCATGCAGGACCTCTTCACTTTCAATAAGAAAGGAATCGGACCGGACGGCAAGGTCATTGGCACATTCCAGCCGAGCCACATCCGTCCCAAGTTCCTCGAACGGCTCCGGGTCTCGGGTATCATCCTGCCGCCGAGCCTTTTCGAGCATGCAACGGAAGTCAACTGAGCGCGCAGAGGGTAGAGAAATATGGAGTTGCTCATAGTGCTCGTGTTCTTGGGAGTGTTCACGGTCACCGCTCTGCTGTTGATCGCGAGCGGCACGGGGGCGTCGGAGAAGGCCAAGCAGGCCCTGGCCACGCTGGACTCGGCTCTGGCCGCCGGCACGCCGCAATCGCCCGACCAGATCGTCGATTTGCGCAAGAACGAGTTGCTCAGCGCCATCCCCGTGATTCACCGCTGGCTGTTGAAGATCGAGCTGGCCCCGCGCTTGCAGCGCCTGCTTTATCAGGCCAATCTCAAGTGGACCGCGGGAGGGATGCTGCTGATATCTATGGCCGCCTGTGTCTTTCCCGCCTATGGGATTCACATCGCCACCCGATCCGATGTCCTTTCCTTGTGCATCGGGGGGGTGCTGGGCTTCGCTCCGCTCGGATTTGTGCTTTTCCGGCGCAAGAGTCGCTTCGCCAAGTTCGAAGAAGGGCTGCCGGAAGCACTGGATATGATGGTGAGCGCCCTCCGCGTTGGACACAGCTTCAGCGCCTCGATGGGCTTGGTGACGCGCGAGTGCCCCGACCCCGTTGGCAGCGAGTTCCGGATTTGCTTCGACGAGCAGAACTACGGACTCGAGCTGAAAACCGCCATGGAAAACATGATCGCCCGGGTTCCGCTGCAGGATCTCAGAATGGTCGTCACGGCGATCCTCATCCAGAAGGAGAGCGGGGGAAACCTGGCCGAAGTGCTCGACAAGACGGCTTCCATCATCCGCCAGCGCTTCCGCCTGAAACGCCAGGTCAGGGTCCACACCGCGCAGGGACGACTCACTGGGTGGGTTCTGACCGCGCTGCCCATCGGGCTCGGATTCGCCTTGTATCTCGTTAACCCTGAACTGATGAGCGTTCTGTGGACGCGCCCGGTCGGCGTCATGCTCCTCTATATTGCCGCCGGCATGATGGTAGTGGGCGGTTTAATCATTCGCAAAATCGTCAACATGGACGTTTGAAGGATCGTATGGGATTTGCGATTTTCACCTTTTGTGTCGTTTTTCTGCTGATCGCCAGCGGAGGGCTGCTGCTGTTCTATCGCGAAGCCATGATCGAGAGGATCTCGGCCGCGATCACAGGGCAGTCGGTGCAGAAGAAAAGTCTCCTCGATACTCTTCATCGGTCGGGCGCTTCGCTGGGCGGCGTTGTCGAGCGTTTCGAGCGCATTCTGCCCAGGAGTCAGGCCGAATCTTCTGTGGTGCAACAGCGCCTCATCCGTGCCGGCTTCCGCTCCGACTCCGCGGTCAAAATCTTCTATGGCACCAAGGTGCTGGTTCCTCTCTTCCTCTGTTTCCTGGCTCTGGCCAGCGGATTGGCCGACCAGGGCGCCTTCTTCGTCTATGCCACCGCTCTGGGCCTCGGATTCCTGGCCCCGGATTTCTGGCTGGGAAGGAAGATATCCACCCGGCAAAAGAAGATACGGCTCGGCCTGCCGGATGTGCTCGATCTTTTGGTGATCTGCATCGAGGCCGGGTTGAGCCTGGATCAGGCTACGGTCCGGACCGCCGAGGAATTGAGCACGGTTCAGCCGGAGCTGAGCGATGAATTGAACATCGTCGTACTGGAACAGCGCGCCGGCCGACCCCGTTCCGATGCCTGGAAACACATGGCGGAGCGGACCGGAGAGGATAGTGTGCGCAGTCTCGTTTCCATGCTGGTTCAATCGGAGCAGTTTGGAACCAGTATCGCCAGGACCTTGCGTGTGCACTCCGACACGCTCAGAACTCAGCGCGTTCAGCAGGTGGAGGAAATGGCGGCGAAGACTACCATCAAGCTGCTCTTCCCGCTTGTGCTGTTCATTTTTCCCTCGCTTTTTCTGGTAACCCTAGGTCCGGCGGTTATTCTTATGTCGGAATCGTTCAAAACCCTCAACCATTGAGAGAAGGGAGAGACCTATGGACAATGTCACGATTATCCGGATTGTTGCCGGCGTGCTGTTTGTGATCGTGTTGGTCATTCTGATCCAGCGCCGTCGCACTCGGGTGAAGTAGTACGGGAAACGTCGGTGGGCCGGTGGCGCCGGGATCAATCAAGCGCATCACTTGCACGCTTTGCAATTCTCTTGGCCGGCAAGCCCGCCGTTTTGGCGGCGGGTAATGCCGGAGCACTGCCCGGACTGCCGGGCGCATGAGTCATGCACTCGCCCGGCTTTCCGCCCGGTGAAACCGAAACCTCCGTTCCTGAGCCAGCACGGCCGCTTCCAGGCTTGGCGATCTCAGAGAAAGGAAGTACGTGAACGATTGACCGGACTGAGCGGGTCGAACCGCCAGCAGGAGAAATATGGCTACACTCGAATGCGAGTTCGCGCCCAGGACGGGAGACGAAATGGAAACACGGAAGTTTTGCGTCTACAACCAGACTCGGGAATCCTTCCTCAGCCTGGGAGTTGCCGTCTCGGATACCAGGTCCGCGGACGTCAAGGAGATGATTGAGAAACTCGCGCTCCGGTTCGATGAGGGTCTTTGGCTGGTTCCCTCCAGAGGCATTCCCACCGTGGGGCTGCATTCGCCTCTCGATCTGGTTTACCTGGACGAGGAGTACCGAGTCATCGGCATGATCGAGTCCTTCCCCGCGTTCCATATCGCTCCTTTGAGCAGACCGGCCGCAAGCGTTCTGGCGCTTCCGGCTCATACCATTTATACGTCGCAGACCCAGACGGACGATCATCTTGTGATCTGCCTGGCCGAAGACATGGAAGCCCGGCTCAGAGAGGAACATACGAAATCGCAGCAGCCGGTTGAGGTGAACGGTTTCAATCTTGGTGCCGATGGCATGAATTCCTTGAGAAAGCGCTTCGAAAAATGGTTTTCCGCGGATAATCGGAAGGCCAAACGCTTTCCCTCTCCCCAGTTGGCTGCCTATTACTGGACCGGCGCCGCTCCGGTGGAGCACACCATTCGGGATATTAGTTCGACCGGATTGTTTCTGCTGACCGACGAGCGCTGGTACCCCGGCACGCTGGTGAGGATGACGCTGCAAAGGACGGATCCCGTGGAGGAAGGTGTCGATCGCGCGATTGCCGTCAATTCCAGGGCCGTCCGGTGGGGAGACGATGGCGTCGGTCTCCAGTTTGTTTTGCCTGAGCCCCAGGATCAGCGCCGGGGATCGAATCCCCTGATTGATGGGGTGGACCGGAAGACGCTGGAGAAGTTCTTGCAGTGGCTCAGGACGGGCAAACGTTAGTGCGCCCTTGGGGTGTGTCCGGGAGTTTGCAGGTATTTGGCTACAGGTGGTCCGATCGAGCGGGATTGCGACGCTGGCGGCGCCTGGAGGAAGAAACGATGAAGAATCCGAGTGAAGTGCGTGGCCAGATGAAGGCCCCCATGGGCAGTTTTCGCCGTGCCCTGGAGCGAGTGACAGCGCGTTTCAAGACCCGGTCCTTGGGGGAGCGGATTTGCGCTGGCAGCGAGGGCGCGGCGATGGTCGAGATGGCGCTGATGTTTCCGATCTTTCTCATCCTCATGACGGCCATTTTTACCTTTGGGATTGCCATCAACAACCAACTGACGCTGACCCAGGCGGTGGGGGCGGGGGCGCAGTATCTGCAGACCATCCGCACCAGCACCACGAACCCATGCAGCGACACATTCACGGCGATCAAGAACGCGGCGCCGAGCCTGACCTCGTCCAAGATCACGGTGACGGTGACGATGAACGGCATCACGCCCACCCAGACAGGGAATTCGTGTTCCGGCGCCCAGACGGACCTGCAGCAGCAGACGCCCGTGACGGTGACAGCAACCTATCCATGCAACCTTTCAATCTATGGAAAGAACTATGCACCCAACGGCTGCGCGCTATCCGCGACGGTGACGGAGTATGAGTACTAACGGGAGAAGCACGGAGGCAAATTCAATGAGAACGAGCAGTTTGTCCTTTGTAGTGAAGCTCTTCAACGACCAGAGCGGGCAGGTGATGTTCTGGGCAGTGGGCGGCATGTTGGCACTGTTGGGAGTGGCCGGATTGACGCTCGATGTCGGTCACGCCTACATGGTACGCAGCCAGCTTCAGAACTCGGCCAATGCGGCGGTACTGGCGGCGGCGGGCGTGGTGTACAACACCTCGGCGACCAACAATGCAACGACCTTTGCGAACGAATACAGCGCATCGACGAGCGACAAGAATGTCTACACCAACCTGGGAACCGTCACCACGACGGTGACCACGAAGTGCCTGAACTCGCTGCTGCCAAGCGGATCGGCTTGCGGGTCCAGCACGGCCGCGAACGCTGTCCAGGTCACGAATACGGTGAGCGTACCGACCTGGTTCATGCAACTCTTTGGTGTCAAGACAATTACCGTGGGGGCCACCGCGACGGCGACCATGCAGGGCATTGCGCAACCGTGGAACGTGGCCATCATCGTGGATGCCACGGGGTCCATGAGCACGGCCGACTCCGACTGTGGCGGAGTTTCGGAGTTCCAGTGCGCCATGAATGGCGTTCAGGCTCTGCTGCAAACCACCAATCCCTGCCCCTCGGGCGTGTCCAGCTGCAGCGGCACCGGCGCGAATTTTCGCGTGAGCCTCTTTTCGTTCCCAGGCGTTTCAACGAGCACGGTTTCGGATGACTCCACAAATTGCAACGCCACTCCGAATTACATGATGTACACCCTACCGTTGCCTACGGCAACGTCCTATACGCCTCTGACGTACTCCACGAGCGGTAGTCACCCCGTGTCGTGGACTGCAACCTACCAGATCGTCGGGTTTTCGAGCGACTATTACCAGCCGACCGCCTCCAATGGGTTAAACCCCAACTCCGCGCTTGTCGAGGCCGTCACCGGTTGTATGACCCCCATCACCGCGCCCGGCAGCGGCACCGGAGGTCTCAACGGCGCCCCCTCCTCCAGCGGCGGCGGCATCACGTATTATGCCGGCACCATCTATGCGGCGCAGGCGGCGCTGCTTGCCGAGCAGGCCGCGAATCCGGGCTCGAAGAACGCGATCATCTTCCTCAGCGACGGTCAGGCGAACCTGCCCGCCAGCGCCAACGATCTGCCATCGGAGCAGAGCTACAGCATTCCGGCTGCCAACGGACTCTATACGTTAACGGGCAACGGCTCGTATCCCGACATCAAGGATCAGTGCCAGCAGGCAATCGCGGCAGCCCAGGCTGCCACGGCCGCGGGGACCACAGTGTACTCCGTCGCCTATGGCTCCGAGGATACGGGATGCGGCTCAGGATCCGGTCATACCGATACGACGCTTTCTCTCACGAATCAGGCCGGTTTCAACGCCCCCTTCACGCTCTCGACGCTCACCCCATGCGTGACGATGGAAAACATCGCGAGTTCGCTGGCGACTTTCTATTCCGACTACAACCAGAGCGGATCGGGCAGCACCTGCCAGGACGCCTCGCATACGGTTGTGAGCCTGCAGGATATCTTCCTGTCGATCGGGGCCAACTTCACCACGCCCCGGTTGGTTCCCAACAACTCCAAATAGACGCTTGAAGGAGAAACCCTCCGCCGCCTTGCGGGTCCGTGTACCGGACCCGCAAGGCGGCAAGCCTCATTCCGCATCTTCCGGAATAATCAGCAGCACTTCTACTTTGGCGACCCGCCCATTCTGCATGGCCGGCCTGAATTGCCACTGCGCCAGCGCGTCCAACACGAACTGGGCCTGCGCGAAGTCGAGCGGGAACGCGATGGTCAGGGCCTCGAAGCGGCCGGCCTCGTTCACGAAGCCGTGCACCATGAGGGCGTCGGCATTGACCACGTCGGAGGAAAGATTGGGGCGCACGATGTTATACGGCCAAGGCGCCTCGAGCCGTGCGATGCTTCCCGCTTCCGCTGCATCGTCGGCGCGCGCAAGCGAATACTGGAGAATCCAGCTCTTCGCCAGGCCCACGTGCAGATAGACCGTATAGGCCAGCCTGCCGCTCCAGAGCCCTGCCGTCTCAGGAAACTGTTCTTCCATCGAGGAGCCCACCACAACCGCGCCGAATTGTCCGTTCTTCGGCAAAGTAATGCGGTTGGCCGAAAGCGCGTTGCCGTTCCCGGCGCCCGTTCCCGGCGGCGCAGCGGCCTTGGGTGTGTCAAGCGCGGTAGCGGTGCCCGCTGAACCCGGCTCTTTCTCCGCATCGTCCGTACTCCGTTCCGCGCCGGATCGGCTGTTTTTGCCAGCCGTGTCTCCGCTTCCCGCCGGGGAGGATTTGCCCGACTTTCCTGGCGAGAGCGGATCAGCCGCATCCGCCGCCGCTGTCTCATTGGCGGGCGGCAGCGTGATGGTTCCCTCCGGCATATGCAGATCGGAGAGCGACATCGCAGCGGCGGGAGTCGGTTTTTCGTCCGATTTCGAGGTCGTCTCAGGAGGTTCCTGCGGCAATGCGGGTCCGTGAACGACAACCGGCGTATTGGTGCTGGGTGTGAGCGGCTGAGGCTCGATCGCGGTTTCGCTGGATGAGAGAGCTGTGTCCGCCAGTTTAGTCTCTTCATTGGGCGGATCGAGGGAAGGTTGGGCGTCGGCGGCCGTGGCCTCATGCGGAGAGGGGGGAACGATCTTTTTGGCCGCGGACTTTTGCGCGGACCATAGCAGCACGGCAGGGACAGGAATCTCTTGCGGGAGCAGGAGATTGGGAGGCAGGTCCGGCTGCACCAACGTCTGCGGCGCCGGTGTCCGCTGGGCAAGTTCCCGCGGAATCCTTGGCGGCGCGGCCGCCTGCCCGCCAGCGGCATGCGTGCGCGCCGTGGGACGCGGGCCTGGATAGAAATTGCCATTCGCGCTCTGCCGCTCCGGGCTGTGCAGATCCAGCTGCCGAATGGAAAATGGCACGGGGACAATCCGATCCTTCACCTGCGGCGTGTACAGGATCCCCAAAGACAACAGGCCCACCACTCCGCCATGCACCAGAGCGGAGAAGACAAAGGAAATGGGCCCTGGGCTCGGCTCCGGCCTCTGGGTGAAGAGCGTGATCGTTTGGGAAGACCTCATGATTGGATAGAATCCCTCCCGGCGCCGCCTGATCCTACTTTACAGCGCTTCAGGGGCCCTTGGAGTTGCCGAAATGCTATTGCAGATTCTTTCCCGATCCTGCATGCTAGCGGCCACCTCATGGCTCTCTTGGTACCTCACAATCGTGCGACTGAAGTTGAATGTTACAGCGCCGCTACCCAGAGATAAACTGAACTCGCGTTCACACTTGTCGGACGCTTTGCCGATAAATACCAAGGGGGGCGTGAAATCGATCCTTGTATTCATTGGCGCAGCATTTGCCACAAGTGACAGAAAGGCGGAACTGGTCGCACGCCAGTTCGTTGGGATTCTGAATGAACCGAAGACTGCTCACCGTCCTCCTCATCGCTTTCATCGTTGCGGCCGCATGCGCCTTTCTCGTCTTCCGTGTGCTCGGTAACCGTCTGGCGGCGGCGCGTCCGGTACCTACCACGAGCGTGGTCGCGGCGAGAGCGGACATTAAACTCGGAACCGTACTTACCGCCGCGGACCTGACCAGCATCGAGATCGCGGGCTCGATCCCCAAGGGCGCCATTCAAGACCCGAAGGCCGTCGTTGGCCGCGGCGTGATCTCCGACCTCTATCAGGGCGAACCCATTCTGGACAGCCGGTTGGCAGCCGTCGGCTCGGGAGGCGGACTGGCAGCCACCATCCCAACGGGCATGAGAGTCAGCGCGGTCAAGGTCGACGAGGTGGTGGGTGTGTCTGGATTCGCGACTCCCGGAATGCGCGTCGATGTCCTGATTTCGGGTATCCCTCCCGGCGGTTCGATCGGGAATGAGGGGACTCAGGTGCGCACGATTCTTCAGAACATCGAGGTGAAGTCGGCCGGCACGGATTATCAGAAGGACGCCGACGGCAAGGCAAAGCCGGTTCAGGTCGTCAACCTGCTGGTCACTCCGGAGCAGGCGGAGGTCCTCAACCTTGCCAGCAATCAAATGCATATCCAGCTTGTGCTGCGCAATCCATTGGACACGACCATCGCCAAGATTCCGGGCACTGCCATGGGCAACCTGTTTGGAGATAACAAACCGCCGGAAAAGCCGCTGACTGTCAAACGCGTCCAGGCTCCTCAAAAAAGCGCACCCAAAGCCTTTTCGATTGAAGTGATCAACGGATCGGAGCGAAGCGAACAGAAATTCTCTCGTCCTGAGGAAAAACAGTGAGAGTGAAACCGGGCATCTCCATCGCATGGTTCTGTGCATTGTCTCTTGCCGTCTGCGCCGGACCGCTCCTGCAGGCACAGGCGGCAGCGCCTCTCTCTCAACCCACCAGGGTCTCCAGCGAGGACTCCGCGAACGAACTCTCGGTTGCCGTGGGCAAATCCGTTCTGATCGACTTTGCGCGGCCCGTGACGCGAGTGGCCATCGGCCTGGGCGAATATGCCCAGGCCACCGCGATGAGCCCAACCGAGATTCTGATCAGCGGCAAAGCCCCGGGAGAAACCAGCCTGATTGCCTGGGATACGACCGGTGGCCGCCAGTTCTTCAACGTGACGGTTCGCCCCACCGCGAAGGTATCCAACGACGGCCTGGAAGCGATACGCCGCGAACTCAGAATAGAGCTTCCCGGACAAATCCTGAAGGTCAGCGCCGAGAACGGCGTGATCTTTCTCCGTGGAACGGTGAAGAATCTCAACAACTCCGACCGGGCGGTCCAGATCGCCTCCACCGCCGGAAAAGTCGTCAATCTGCTCAATGTTGATGTGCCGCCCTCGGAGCCGCAGATTCTCCTCAAAGTACGTTTCGCCAGTGTCGATCGCAGCAAGAGCAAGCAACTGGGCATCAATATGTTCAACAACGGACTGGGAAACGCGCTCAGCTCGATTTCGACGGGACAGTTCACCCCGCCGTTGACCGACTCCTCGGGAACGACCATTTCGAGCGACCAGAACATCATGGCTGCCTTTCCAGGGTTGGCCAATGTGGGCGCCACCATTCAGGCCCTCGAGACCAAGGGTGTTGTGGAGGTCCTTGCCGAGCCCAACCTGCTGGCGACCAACGGCAAACAGGCCAGCATCCTGGCTGGAGGGGAGTATCCATATCCGGTCGTTCAGGGCGGCGCTGGCAGCTCGGGCCCCACGATTACGATCATGTTCAAGGAGTATGGAGTTCGCTTGAACTTCATCCCCACCATTACTCCCCGCGGAACCATTCGCCTTCAGGTAGCGCCCGAAGTCAGTTCTCTGGACTTCACCAATGCCGTCGAGGTTTCCGGATTCGATGTGCCCGCCATTTCCACCCGGAAAGTGAAGACCGAGGTCGAACTGAAGGACGGACAGAGCTTTGTCCTCGGCGGACTGCTTGACAACCGCGAAACCGAAACCCTGGAGAAAATCCCGTTCATAGGGGATATCCCATTCATTGGCAAGCTCTTCCAGTCGATTTCGAAAAACAAGACCAATACCGAACTGATTGTCATTGTCACGCCGGAAATCGTCGCCCCCATCGAGGCTGGAACTGCCTTGCCTGAACTCAAATACCCGGAGAAGTTCCTGCCGCCCAACTCCGGCATTCCCATGAATAATCCGGATGCCAAGACGGCCGCCAACACTCTGCCGCCCTCGCCGCCAACCATACCCGTGGAGAAGTTGATTGAGAGTATGAAGCCGGAGACGCCATTGGTGATCGAAGGCGCCAAGGAAGGCTTTGGCGCGGCCTCGACCGGAGCAACAACTCCCGGTGCCGCACCGGCTTCTCCGTCGCAGTGAGGTTACCGGCCGCCTTGACTTGCGGCCGGCGGACCTGACGACGAGGCTTCCCGTCAGGGCTCAGATTCATGTGGATGTGGGAAAGAAATGTCTGGACACCGGTGTTCCGAGAGCACAGGCGCAATATGCGCCTTCTTGAGGCAGCGGCTACGAACAGGCGAAAGGACCTGAGGCAACCGGATGAATCCGCTCAGCGGGATCTTCAAGGCGCTCCGGAATTTGGCGAATCGAGGCCGGAAAGAAGCTCCACCCACCTGCTTGCAGGTCTCAAACCTCACGCGCCATACGGTGTTGGCCACCTGCATGGAAGTCGCCGACAGCGGCCCAAAACGCAATAAGGGGCTTCTGGGGCGAGAGAGTCTCGCACCTGGCGAGGGCCTGTGGATCGTCCCTTGCGAGGCCATTCACACCTTCTGGATGAAGTTTTCCATCGACCTCGTCTATCTGGACCGCAAGAACCGGATCAAGAAGCTCAAGAGCAATGTGGGGCCGTGGCGGCTGTCGGCATGTTTCTCCGCGCACTCCGTCCTCGAACTTCCGGCAGGCACCATCCGCAAAACGCTCACCAGCCTGGGAGACGAACTCGAAGTTTCGTCGGCCGCCCAGCCTATCGACCGGTCTGCTTCGCTAGCATGAAAATCAGGGCTTAGCGTCAGATTCCCTTCGCGGGGGTGGACGAAAGGGCCGTCTTACATTGCGTTGGCAACACCGCACGAATTGGAGCGTCGCTCAAACAGAGCGGGCTTCATAGACGGGAGACAAAGATGGAAAATCCGGCGAAGAAAAGCCTCTGGCGCGTCCTTGCCGCAGTTTGCATCTTCGCTGCCGGTTTTTGTCTCGTAGCCAGCATCTGTGTTGTGGGCCTGAGTGACACGAGTACGGCTAACCGGGATTTCATCGAGTATTGGGCGGTCGGACAGCAACTCATTCACGGCGCCAATCCCTACGATGCCGCAGCTATCATGCGCATCGAGCGGGCGGTGGGGTTCGATGGCATCCAACCCAGAATCACATTCAGTCCACCGGTGGCCTTCTTCCTCGTTTTGCCTCTCGGCTTGGTCAGCGCAAAGACCGGCCTCATCCTATGGCTGCTCGCTATCATGGTGAGTCTTGTGGCGTCGATCCGGATGCTTTGGACCTTGCATGGACGCCCGAACAACCGGTTACACCTGCTCGGCTATTTGTTCCCGCCCGTACTCGTCTGCCTGCTGGCCGGGCAGCTTGGAATCTTTCTTCTCCTTGGCATCGTACTTTTTCTCTACTTTCGCAAGTCGCGGCCTTTTCTTGCCGGCGCAGTTCTTCTACCCTGCGTCTTGAAGCCCCACCTGTTTCTGCCCTTCGCGATCGTGCTGCTGCTATGGGCGGTGAGCCGGAAGGCTTACCGGCTCCTCGGTGGATTTTCCGTCACGCTGCTTGCCAGTTGCGCATTCACACTCTATTTCGACATCCATGTGTGGTCTCAATACGCTCAAATGATGAGCGAATCGCGCGCTCTGCAATTGTCCCCCGCCCTGAGCGTTGCCTTCCGTATTCTCCTTGATCGCAATGCTGTATGGCTGCAATTCCTTCCCGAGGCCGCAGGTTGCACCTGGGCACTCTGGTATTTCTGGACCAGGCGCAGCTGCTGGCACTGGATGGATCAGGGCATGTTGCTTCTCATCGTTTCGGCGGCCTGCGCACCGTATGCCTTTTTCCCCGATGAAGCGATGCTGTTACCGGCCGTTCTGGCCGGACTCTATCGCGCGGAGGACTCCAATCGCTCGCTTCTTCCCTTCGTACTCTTCACAGGAGCCGCCTTGATCGAGGTGTTCACATTCGTTCCGATCGTCTCCATGTTCTATGTATGGACCGTGCCTGCATGGCTTGCCTGGTATCTCTACGCGACCGGAAGCAAGAGCGCAGCGGCAAAGGAAATTCGGAGCGGCGTAGCGTTGAACGCTGATTAGGCCCCCACGACACGAGAGCAGTGCATACAAGGAGGTGCTTCAACAGCGTGGCATTGTGTCGTGGCATGACTGTAGTCGTGCCACGATCAGGAGCCCAATAGAAGAAGCGGTTATTTATGCACAATGCCTAAACCCTTGCGTAGCCGAAAATGCCCTTCACGTTCCGGGCGAGAAACTGTCCACTTGGAGACGCGGCCCTCGTCCCTTCAAGAACGCGCTCGCGTTCCAGTGCCCGCCATTCTTGAATTCGACGATTGGCATCTGCCGATTCGGATCATAGTAGGCCTTCACGATGCGATGCACCGTCAGCCACTTTCACGGTAATACACCTTCAGGTCATGTATACGAGGCCAGTCTTTCCGGCTCGATCTGTATACATGCGTATACACCGCAGCCTTCGGTATATCTGTAAGTTATTGATTTATAATAGTCATCATCGGCGCAATGAATGGCTCTTCGCTTGCTAGATAAGGGGCATCGCCAGTCAAAAACTGGGAGAAATCAACCTTCGGGGAGAACACAAATGAACACCATGCTTCTCAAGCTTTATGTGAAGTTCCAGGACCTGATGAGCCGCGAGGAAGGTCAGGATCTGGTCGAGTATGCTCTGGTAGTTGGCCTCATTTCGATCGCTGCCGTCACCGGCCTCAAGGGCGTTGCCAGTGCGGTCAACAATGTCATTACCGGCATCACCTCCACCCTCAACACCGCCGCCTAAACCGGCTGACCCCTGCCAAAACAGGTTGGGACAGCTTAAATCAACCCGTTCGTTCTTTGGCGGGAGAGCTACGCAAGGCAGAGCGTTTGCCGCGCCGTACTCTCCCTGGCAAAGGGCGCGGATGTCGGCTCAGCCGCAAGCCGGTAGCTTCATCCTGTCTGAGGTCTGAACCGCGATCTCAGCTTGCCGCGTCTTGCGATACGGGGGGACGTAAGGATCTGGCCGAGTTTGCTCCGGTCACCGGTCTGATTGCAACGGGCGGCGGTCGCTGGCTTCATGCCTCTGGCCGCCCCTTCCATTGCGCTGATCGGTAGCCTTGCTTAGGCTCTGCCGGTGCAGCCTGCCCTCATCCAAAAGCTATGCAGTGGCATCTCAAATTCACTCGGTCGTTCCTGTGTAAAGAGATACGGCGAGTACGCAGGTTGCCGTGTGGTACTCTTCTTGGCTAAGGACTCGGCCAATGGGCAAAGGGGTAGTTCAATGCGGTCAGCGCTTTGGAAGCTCATTTTTGCGGTGCAAAGCATCTGGAGGCGGGAGGAAGGTCAGGACCTGGTCGAGTATGCCCTGGTCGTTGGCCTGATTGCCATCGCGGCAGTAGCTGGCCTTCATGGCGTCGCGTCCGCGGTCAAGAACGTCATCACAGGCGTCACAGGCACCCTCAACACAGCGGCCTGAACCTGATGATCCTGTTCTTGGCAGGGCCGGGACAATTCAAACGAACCCGTTCGTTCCTTCGCGGGAGATGGTGGCAGAGCAGTCCGGCTGCCGCGCTGTATTCTTCCCGGCTAGCGATCCGTAAAATGGCCAGTTCACAAGGAGATAGCCCCTATGTGGTCTGAAGTCTGGAGGCTCTGTCTCCGGTTGCAAAGCCTGTTGGCGCGCGAGGAAGGCCAGGATTTGGTCGAATATGGCTTGGTCACTATCTTGGTTGCGGTGGGTACGGTAGCCAGCCTGAGGACTGTGGCTGCCCCGATTAACGTTCTGATCGGCAACGCCATTGCGGCTGTCAACAACGCCGTCTAAATCCTTTAAAGTACGGATATGCCCCCGTCTTCTGCCCCGGAAACCGGCCACACGCTGCTGCTGATCGAAGCCGGTCTCACCTTTATTGCGATCGCCGCTGCATTCGCTTGGCCCCGGCTCGGTTCCTCGCTTTTCACGCGCCTGGAGCAGGCCTTTGCGCGGCTGGCGCGGAGAAAGGGCCTGGCGGTCGTGGCCGTCGGCCTCTCGGCATTCTTCTTGCGTCTCGCCATTCTTCCCCTGTGCCCCATTCCTTTACCGTTCATCCCGGACGATTTCAGCTTTCTGCTGGCGTCGGATACCTTCCTGCACGGCCGGCTCACAAACCCGACGCCAGCGATGTGGGTTCATTTTGAAACCCTCCACATCACCATGCAGCCCACCTACATGTCCATGTATTTTCCCGCGCAGGGACTGCTCATGGCTGCGGGCAAGGTGTTCTTCGGCCATCCATGGTTCGGCATCCTGACCGCCAGCGCGCTGATGTGCGCCGCCATCTGCTGGATGTTGCAGGCATGGCTTCCGCCTACCTGGGCGCTGCTGGGAGGATTCCTGGCGGTCCTGCGCCTGGGACTCTTCAGCTATTGGATCGATACCTACAGTGGCGCGGGATCGATCGCGGCGATTGGTGGGGCGCTGGTGCTGGGCTCGCTGCCGCGCGTCACGAAAAGGCCGCGGCTTCGCCACGCTCTGCTGCTCGCGTTGGGAGTCGTGCTCGTCGCCACCACCCGCCCCTACGAGGGCCTTCTTCTTTGCCTCCCAGTGGCGGCCGTTCTGGGCCGCTGGCTTCTCTTTGGAAAGAACAGGCCGTCCATGGCCGCGCTGCTGCGTCTGGCCGCGGCGCCGCTGGCGCTGATCGTTGCCGCCGGCGCCTGGATGGGCTACTACGACTACCGCGCCTTCGGCAGTCCCCTTACGTTGCCTTACTCCGTCGATCGTGCCACATACGCTGTGGCTCCTTACTATGTCTGGCAGTCGAAGCGGCCCGCGCCCGTCTACCGGCACGAATCGCTGCGGCGCTTTTATGTCGATTTTGAGCCGACCGATGTCGAGAGAATCCAATCTCCCGCTGGCTTTGTCCGTGGTACGCTGGTCAAACTTCAATGGGGGCTTCAATTCTATGCCGGCATCGCGCTCCTTTTCCCCCTCATCATGCTGCGGCGCGTTTTCCTCGATCGCCGCATTCGTTTCCTCATTCTGTGTGTGTTCATCATGACGGCTGGCGTCGGAATCGAGATCTATCTCATCCCGCACTATATAGCTCCATTCACGCCGGCCTTCTATGCCATCGGCCTGCAAGCCACGCGCCACCTCAGGTTTTGGAGCCCAGGCGGCCAGCCCGTGGGCCTCGCGTCCGTTCGGTTCATCGCTATGGTTTGCCTGCTCCTGGCCGGATTACGTCTCTTTGCCGGGCCGCTTCATCTCATGGTTCCCGAATGGCCTGCGGGCGAGTGGTCGGGCATGTGGTACGGCCCAGGATATTTCGGCACCGAGCGCGCAGGGATGGAGGCGCAACTGGAACAACTACCCGGCCCTCAACTCGTTCTCGTGCGATATTCCTCCGATCACTACCCCCTGGACGAGTGGGTCTACAACGCTGCGGACATCGATGGCTCCAAAGTCGTATGGGCAAGAGAGATGGATAACGCAGACAATCTTGATTTGATCCGCTATTATCGCGGGCGGAAGGTCTGGCTGGTGCAGCCCGACGCGCGACCCGTTAAACTGTCCCCGTACTTCGTTCCGGAGCAGGCCGCCGCTGTATCGCCGTGAGCCGCCCATCGGTCGCGTCATGAAGCTAGAACGAGTGCAGGAGTCGATTCCATGATCAACGGAAAGCGCATTGCTGTGGTGATGCCGGCGTACAACGCCGAAAAGACTCTGGAAAAGACCGTGCGGGAGCTATCCGACGTTGTCGACATCAAGATTCTCGTGGACGATTCCAGCAAGGACCATACTGCAGATCTCTCCCGGAAACTCGGCGTGCAGACCTTTGTTCACGATGCCAATTACGGCTATGGCCGCAATCAGCAAACCTGCTACCGCGAGGCTCTTGCCGCCGGCGCGGATATCGTGGTGATGGTCCATCCCGATTACCAGTACACGCCCTCCCTGGTACCGGCCATGGCCGGCATGATCGCCAGCGGCGTTTACGACATGGTCCTGGGCTCGCGCATTCTCGGCGGAGGGGCGCTGAAAGGCGGGATGCCCTTTTATAAGTATGTCGCCAACCGGTTTCTCACCTTCTTTCAGAACCTGTTTCTGGGCGTGAAGCTCTCTGAGTACCACACTGGATTCCGGGTCTTCTCGCGGGAGTTGCTTGAGACGCTTCCGCTGCTGGAAAACTCCGACGACTTTGTCTTCGACAACCAGATGATCGCCCAGGCCGTGTTCTTCGGCTTCCGCATTGGAGAGATTTCCTGCCCCACGAAATACTTTCAGGAAGCCTCTTCCATCAACTTCAAGCGTAGCGTGCAGTATGGATGGGGAGTGCTCGGAACCACGATCAGCTTCGCGTTGAACAAGCGGAACATCATTCGTTCGCCGAAGTTCGGCGCATCTGGCAGAAAACTGGATCAGAAGTATTATTCCAAGGTTGCGCAGGGCGAATGAGATTTCGAATGGAAGCGATGGGAATGCGAGTGCGCCAGCAAACGGAGCTTCACCTTTGGCAACACGGCGCAATTTTTCTGTTTGCCTGCGCCATCCTGATCACGCGGCACCCCGATGCGATATTCCACGCACAATTCTGGGCCGAGGACGGGCACGTTTGGTTTGCGGACTCCTATAACTTCGGGTGGTGGGCTGCGTTGCTCCGCCCACAAGACGGCTACTTTCAAACCTGCCCGCGTCTCGCAGCTTCGCTTGCGCTGCTTGTGCCGCTATCCATGGCTCCCTTGGCGCTCAATCTCATCCTAGTCGTCGCGCAGGCTCTCCCTGTGAACCTCCTGCTCTCCGCCCGTTCTTCGGCGTGGGGCAGCCTGCGCTTCCGCGCTCTCATGGCAGCGGTTTATCTGGCGCTTCCGAATTGCGCGGAACGGAGCCTCGGCGTCGGGTACACGCAATGGCTGATGGCTCTCAGCGCCTTCCTCATTCTCGTTGGCTCCGCGCCGCGTAGCATTGCAGGCCGGATATTCAACTTCCTCATTGTGGCGCTTTCTGGCTTGACGGGACCGTTCTCGGTCTTCCTTGCGCCAGTCGCCCTTATTCTCGCATGGAGGCATCGCGATCGCAGCCGGCTCGTGCCCGCTTGCGTCATCGCGGCTTGCGCTCTTGTTCAAGTCTGGGGGTTGCTGATTCTGAACCCATCCGGCAGGTCCCACTATGCCGCCCTGGGCGCCAGCCCCGCGTTGTTCATTCGCATACTCGCCAGACAGATCTATCTTGCTGCATTGTTCGGCCGCAACGGATTATCGGCGCCTTCAGACGATCGGCTCCTGGGCTTTCTCCTCTGCATAGCCGTTGCCGGAACTGCCATCGTCGCGCTCTGCTTCGCCAAGTCAGCCATACAAATGAAGCTTTTCCTTATCTTTTCTGCAGTTCTGTTTGTGGCTTCGCTCATCTCTCCGAACACTCACTCTCCCGCCGCGGGCTCAGCCTGGGAATTACTGGCGATCACGGGAGGGATTCGCTATTGGTTTTTCCCTACGCTTGCCTTCGCGTGGTCGATCTTATGGTGCCTTCACAGCCGGATTGCCATTCTCAAGGTCGTAGCGGCTTATCTTTTAGTCTTTATGTGTATAGGAATCGTTCACGACTGGAGGCTCCCCGCCCTCCAGGATCTGCAATTCGCCGAGAGTGCCAGACGATTTGAAGCGGCGCCAGCAGGAACGGTTGTTACCTTCCCGTTGAATCCGGCCGGTTGGAACATGCAGCTCGTCAAGCGTCAGTCAGGAAAATAAGCAGTCCTTTCTCTTCAGCTGACGGTTGGCAAGACGCATCTCGCTGGCAGTGCCGGGCGAAGACGCCTCCCGAGCGGACGAATTTGCGGTCTTGGATCGTTCTGGACAGGCTCATGAAAGCGTATACAATGTTGGCTGTCCTCGAATGCAGGGCCGCCCGCAACGCGGCCTGCGAGAGCCAGCGCCGCAGAAGCGGCGTCTTCTTTGGCAAAGGAGCCTTATGGATCGTCGCGATTTTCTCAAGACAACTGGAACGGTCATCGCCGGAGCAACGGTTGCCGCAGGGCTGCCCGGTTCCGGCTATGCCGCCGAATCGGCTCCCACCGCAACGGGACGCATGGTGCTTCCCATCAACCGCAATTGGCGCTATAGCCCCACCGACACACCCGTGGCCCACGCTCGTGAATTCGACGACACTGGTTTTGCCCGCGTCACCGTGCCCCACACCAATCTTCGCGTGCCGTGGCACAGCTTCGACGAAAAATCCTACGAGTTTGTTTCCGTCTATCGCCGCCGCTTCCGCCTGCCCGCCTCCGCGCGCGGCCAGCGGGTCTTTATCGACTTTGAAGGGATCATGACCGCCTCCACGGTCTGGATCAACGGCGTGCGGCTGGGCGAATACAAGGGCGGCTTCACGCCTTTCTCCTTTGAACTCACCTCTCATGTCGACTTCGACCGCGACAACGTTCTGGCCGTGGCCGTCGACTCCAGCGAACGGCCCGACATTCCGCCCTTTGGCAACGAGGTCGATTACCTGACCTTCGGCGGCATCTATCGCGAAGCCTCCTTGCGTATCGTCTCGCCCACGTTCATCGAGAACATCTTCGCGCAACCGAAGAATGTGTTGTCAGGTGACCCAACGGTGGACGTGCAATGCTGGCTTGAGAGCGAGCGGAAGTCACCAGAGGGCGGATGGAGTCTGGAAGCAGCGCTGTACGACGGCGAGCGACAGATCGCCAAGGCTACGCAGGAACTGCCATCCGGTGAAGACACGTGGAACCGGCCGTTCACCGTGAAGCTTAACAACTTCGACGCCATCGAGCTCTGGAATCTGAGTTCTCCAAAGCTCTACCGCGTCGAGGTGCGTTTGCTCAGCGGAACGCATCTGCTCGACCACGACTCGCGCCGCATTGGCTTCCGTGAGGCGCGCTTTACGCCGCAGGGCTTTTCGCTCAACGGCACGGTGGTCAAGCTGCGCGGCCTGGACCGCCATCAGACCTTTCCCTGGGTGGGCCAGGCCATGCCCGGCCGCGTGCAGCGCCGCGACGCCGTTATCTTGCGCAAAAACCTCCACTGCAACATCGTCCGCACCTCGCACTATCCGCAGTCGCGCCACTTTCTCGACGCCTGCGACGATATAGGTCTTCTGGTCCTCGAGGAGATTCCCGGTTGGCAGCATATCGGCGACAAGCCCTGGCAGGATATCGCCGTCGATAACGTCAGCCGCATGATCCGCCGAGACTGGAATCACCCTTCCGTCATTCTCTGGGGCGTGCGCATCAACGAGTCGCGCGACAACCACGACTTCTACGTCCGCACCAACGACTTGGCGCACCAACTCGACCCCACGCGACCGACCGGCGGCATCCGCTACTTCCAGGAGTCCGAGTTCCTCGAAGATGTCTTCACCATGAACGACTTCGGCTGGCCGCTCCAGGCGCCCAATCATCCCAACTATCTCATCACCGAATTCGCGGGCCACACCTACCCCACAAAGAACATCGACAACATCGAGCGCTTGCGCGAACACACCGTGCGCCACGCGCGCGTCCACGACCAGTTGGCCTCCAATCCGCAATACGCCGGTGGCATTGGATGGTGCGCCTTCGACTACAACACGCACGCGAATTTCGGCTCCGGCGACCGCATCTGCTATCACGGCGTCACCGACATCTATCGCGAGCCCAAGCCAGCCGCCGGCTTCTACCGCTCGCAGTGCGATCCCAGCGAGGAGATCGTGCTTGTGCCCGCGTTTCACTGGGCGCGCGGCGACGAGAGCATCGGTTTTACCAAGGCCCTGGTTTCGTCCAACTGCGATCACCTCAAGTTCTACGTCGCTGGCAGGCTGGTGGCCGAGGCCGATCCCGATCGCAAGCAGTTTGCGCATCTGAAGTACGCGCCCTTCACCGCGGACCTAGGGAACCGCCTCAACCCCTGGGGCGATCTGCGCATCGATGGATACATCGAAGGAAAATTGGCGATTTCGCGCAGTTTTTCGGGGAAGGGAATCGATGAGAAGTTCACGCTGCTGCCTGACGACACCGCACTGGTAGCCGACGGAGCCGACACCACCCGCATCGTTTTGCGCGTTACCGACGAATTCGACGCCATCCGCCCCTTCGCCGCCGACGCCATTCGCTTCGAACTCACCGGGCCGGCCGAACTCATCGGCGACAACCCCTTTTCCCTCGTCGGAGGCACCGGCGCGGTTTGGATTCGCGCCAGCGAACGGCCCGGCAAGGTGCGCCTAACCGCGCATCACCCCACGCTCGGCGCTCAACACGCGGACTTCGAGATCAAACCCGCCGCGCCCGAAGCAGCCTGACGCCGCGGGCGCGGCGATTCAGCAAGAGTATAGCTCTGGTCCTCACAGGGTTCTGTCTGCTAGGGCCAGGGCCAGTTGCAGCAACTGCTTTCTGCCGGCCATCGACATGGGCTCGTTGGGGGCCGGCGAAGTCTCCGGAGTCTGCTCCAGAACCTGCTCAATCCGGTTGATGTCCAGGCCGCCCGCATTGCTGTTCTTGAAGCGGTCCAGCACCTCCCTGGCCTTGGCGATCTGGCCCGTCTGATAGTAGAAGACCCCCAGGGTCGAATAGCTGCCAGGCCATTCCGGGAGCATACCCACGGAGCGCTCGAACTGTCCGGCGGCTTCCGCGGTCCTTCCTTCCAGAGCCGACGCCAGGCCTAATCCCCAAAGAATCTTTCCTGAACCGGGGATGCGGGCCTGGCCCTTCAATAGCGTCTGCTTCGCATCCGCGATCTGATTTGCGCGGAACTGGAGCAGGGCCAGGGAGAGATAGTCCTGATCGTTGTCCGGATTGCGGCTGATGGCGTTCCGGAATATCTCCTCGGCGCGCACGGTGTCGCCTTGGTGCGCGCAGATATCTCCGAGCAGCGTCAGGTAGGCATTGTCCTTGCGGCCTGCTTCCGATACCTGCCCGGCAATCTCCAGCGCCTGGGGATAAAGACGCATCCTGAAGTAAGCATTCTCCAGATCGAATTTCACTTCATCCGAATCCGGTTTTGTCTTGAGCGCCGCCTGAAAATGCTGGATCGCATCGTCGTACAGGCGGTAGCGGGCAAGCAGTACGCCGGTGCCGGTCTGCATCCGGAAATTGCCTGAAATTAACTTGTCGAGCTGCTCGATCGTGCTGCGCGCCTCGTCCAACTTTCCGGATTTCAGATACGCCTCGGCCAGCAGATATTGAACCTCAGGTTGGTCGGGACGCTCGCCGGCCTGCTTGATCAGCTCGGTCATGTCCTGCTGATCGCGCGCACCAGGAGCGAGTTTCGAGCGGCTGTCGAGATACTCGAAAACATGCTCATAAGGATTGGCACTGGCGCTGGCATTCTTTGAGAGCGTCTGAAACAGGTTCAAGTCCCGATCGGCGGCTTCTGTCTGGTGCAAACTTCTCTCCACCATCGCGAGCTGGTAATATCCGGTGGCGGGACTGGGACTGACGCGCACATATTTCCTCAGCAGTTCCGCTGCCTCATCCAGTCGCTTGCTTTCGGTGCGAAGTTTGGCTAGTTCCAGCAGCGCATCGGGGAACTCCGGATTGGAGCGTAGTACTTTCTCGAAGATGGCCTCAGCGCCGGCTGCGTCTCCCTGCCGCTCCGCGATAAATCCCAAGTTGAACAGACAGAAGTTGTTGTGAGGGTCCAGCTTGAGTCCGCTTTGAAAAGCCTGTTTGGCCTCGTCGAATCGTCCAAGATGCGTGTAGGAAAGGCCCAGGAAGAGGTAAGAACGCGCCGAGGGCTGAACCTCAATGAGGTTCTTATACTCTTCGATAGCTTTCTCTACCTTGCCGGATCTGAAATAACTCTCGCCGAGTGTGGCGCGCAGATCGTTCCGCTGCGGTGCGAGTTGAAGGCCGGCTTCGAGCAGTGGAGTCGCGTCCTCGTAATAGTGCTGGGAGATGCTGATTTGGGCCATCAGGAAGAGAATATCCACATTGTCCGGAGCCATCTTGCGCGCGCGGACCAGAAGATCCAGAGCGTCCAAAGCCCGCGACTCATTCGTGTACGCTTGCGCTAGCAAGTAGAGAGTTTCTGGTGACTCGGGCTTCAATTTGAGCGCTCTGGCCAACTCCAGCTCTGCCTTGGAAGACTCGCCGTTCAGAAGGGAAGCTTGTCCGAGGTTATAAAGAATTTCGAAGGTTCCAGGCTGCAGGGCATCGGCTTTTTCCAGTTCGAGTTCGGAGGCCTTCAACTGCTTTTCAGAGGCCAGCAGTACGCCAAGAGAGAAATGAACCTGTACGTCGCTTTTGTTTTCGGCGGAAACTTCCGCGGCCAACCGCAACGCTTCAGCGGTCCGCTTGCTCTGGAGGAGAGCGCGGATGAGATTGAAGCGCGTGGCGACGTTGGCCGGGTGCACGCGTTCAAAGTAAGGAATGGCCGCGGCTGGCGATCCTTTCACCATCAGCAGCACTCCCAGGTTATAGTTTCCGTCGTGATTCGCCGGGTCGAGGCGCAAAACCGTCCGGAACTCTTTCTCCGCCAGATCGGGTTTCTGCTGGGCGATATAGAGGTTGCCTAAGTTATTGTGCGTCTTGGTTGAAGCGGGAGCCAGCTGTAAGGCCTTTTGGAAGGCGGCGAGAGCGTTTGTGTAGTCTTGTAAGTCGCTCTCGATAATTCCCAGCAGGTTATAACCGTCCACGCTGGCGGGATTCCGCTGGAGTTCTTCCTGCATGGCGCTTCTGGCTTCTTGCAGGCGGCCTTGCTGCACCAGGGCCTGCACCTGAGGAAAGCTCGGAGATACCTTTGACGGCTGCTGCTGGGCGGGCGCCCGACAGAGGCTGGCAAGCAGCAGGAGGGTAAGAATGCGGCTAGCTTGCGACCATTGCATGACGACTCCGATCCGATGCTGAAACGAAGTTCGGTTGCCCATCGTTTACCTCTTTCGATCGCCCATCGCGGCAATCATTGTAACATCTCCAGTGCTTGCACGGCGCCCCGGTTCTGGGGCTGGATGCGCAGCAGCTCCTGCAATACTTCCTTTGCTTTTTCCTTGTCACTCCGCAAGGCGTAAAGACGGGCGAGATTGAGATAGGACTGATCGAAGCTCGGCACAAGGCGGATGCAGGTTCGGAATTGCTCCTCTGCTTTCGAGTAATCCTGCTCGCGTACGTAAAGCACGCCGAGGTTGTTCAAGGCTTCGGGATAGTCAGGGCGCAGTTCGACCGCCTTTTGTAGATACTCCGACGCGCGCGGCATCTGGCTTTGCTGGGCGTAGAGCATTCCGAGGCTATAGCTGATTTCCGGGTCGTCGGGTTGAATGTCAAGCGCGTGGGTCAGAGATTCTTCCGCCTTCGCAAAATCCCGCTGACGCCTATAGACATTGCCCAGATTCAACAGGGCGATGGCATATCTCGGCCTGAGCTGCAGCGACTGCTGAAAGTCCTGGATAGCTTCCTCTGGACGGCCTTCCTGGGCAGCCATCATCCCCAGATTGTTCCATGCCTCAGGGTGATTCGGCCGTAGTTTCAATGTCTGCTCTAGATAACGGCGCGCCTCGGGAAAATCGTTTCTTCGCAGGCTAAGTGTGCCCAGGTTGTAATATGCGTCGGGATCGTCCGGCTTGGCGGCGACAACCTCCAGAAAAGACTCAGCAGCCTGCTCCAGATAACCGTGCTGGAAGAGAGCCACGCCGTAGGTGAAATCATTGCGCTGGAAAGCTCCCTGGTAGAGATCGCCGGCGAACGGAAGGGCCTTCTTCATGCGATCGGCGGGCGTGATCGGCACTGACTTTATATCTTCGGCCACGCGCCGTGGATCGAGCGCTCCCTGATAGACCTTGACGATCATGCCCTCTTTGTCCAGAAGAAAGGACGTCGGTATGCCGAGATCCCTGCGCCGGTCGAAGAGGTGACGGTAGATGATGTTATAAATGCCGGCCACATCTTCCGTGGCAAAGAGGACCGGAAACGATAACTTCTCCTGCGCAGCGAACGACCGCGCCGCTTGTGCGTCGCTAGCGGTGTCAACGTTTACCGCGATCACTGGCAGATGGCTTGCGGAGAGCGCCGCCCGGTGCCGGTCGAGCCGCTCCAACTGGTCGCGGCAGAGCGGCGAAGTCGCTGACCAGAAGTTGAGCAGCACGAAGCCGCCCTGCAACGACCGCAGTTCATGCGGGTTGCCCATCAGATCGGGCAACGAAAACTCCGGCGCCTTCAGGGGATCGATGAGGCAGGTTTCAACTTGGAAAGGCAGCGGTTCCAAGGCCGGCTCTGGCCCTGCTTGCGAGTAGGCCGCGGTTGTCGATGCGAAGGGTTTCGCCGTAAACGCGGCGTAGCCTTCCTCAATCTCGATGCGGTGGTTGAGCGGCAAATCGGCAAATTCCTGAGTGAGCCCGCTGGGCCAGCGGACGGTGGCCCGGACGATCCCCTGCGGCTTTCCAACTCCGAAGAACAGTTCCTTGGAGTGCTGGGACAAGAAGCCCGATCCGGCCTGCAGATACTTTGTCTGGCGCAACTCTCCAGTCTGGACTGTAATTGCGGTTCCGATGGCGTCGCGGTTGCACTTGTGCCCGCGCAGGCGGAAGGCGATGGAGTCGCCGAGGTCCTTCATCGCGTTGTGCAGGATGCGCAGTTGCGGGGCATTGCGATTCTTGAGAATCACCTCCAGGCGTCCGTCATGGTCGATGTCGGCGAGAGCAAAGGCGCGGCTGTCCTCGAGAAAGTCCAGTCCCGTCGGCCCGGAAATCTCTGAAAACGTGCCGTCGCGGTTGTTCGCGAAGAGCACATTTCTCGCATATCCATGCCAGGTGTGATCTGAGCGGACCAATTCATTGATGGCGTTCCAACCATGCTCATAGGCCAGCGCTGGGGTCGCGTCTTCAGACGATTTGGCCACCACCTGCCGCCAGAAAAAGCTGGCCAGATCGATCCGGTCCAGCCCCGAGAGGTAGCCGTTCGCGATATAGAGATCGGGGTAGCCGTCGTGATCGAAGTCCCAGAAATCGGACGACCAGCTCCAGCGGCCCATCTTCACGCCGGCTTGCCGGCCGATGTCCTTGAAGGTTCCGTCTCCCTGGTTCCGATAGAGCGCATTGCCGCGTGCGTGGCGCTGGTAAAGTTCGCGAATATTGTCCGGGGCCTTTTCGTGAAACTGCTTTTGCCCCGCAACCCTCTGGCCGGCTGCCTCCCACATGCTCGGAACGTAAATATCCTGGCGCCCGTCGTTATCGAAATCGGACCAGCAGCAGCTCATTCCGGCTCCCACATCTTCGATATGGGCCTGGCGCGAGACAACGGTAAAGCTTCCATCGCCGTTGTTGCGATAAAGCTGCGAGCTGCCAAAATCGTTGGCCACAAAAAGGTCTTGTAATCCGTTGCCATTCGAGTCGCCCCAGGCGCAGGCGAAACTGTAGCGATCGTTATCCGCGTTCAATCCCGTCTCTTCGGTCTTCTCCACGAAGGTTCCGTTTCCCTCGTTATGGAACAGGCAGTTTGGCGGGCCGTTGCGGGCGTCGTAATAAGGGATTGGATAGTGATATTGGTCCAGTCCCAGGTAGTACATATACATGCAGAAGTAGATATCGAGGCGCCCGTCGCGATCGTAGTCGGCTACCGCCGCATGGGTGAACGTCCCCTGGGGAGGATGCGCGAATTTGAAGGCGTCGCGCTTGATCTGGAAGGTTCCGTCGCCCTGATTCTGGAAGAGCAGAGGGCCGGTGCCGCATACGACCAGCAGGTCCTGGCGCCCCCGGTTGTCGAAGTCGGCGAACAGGGCGCACGCGGTATTGTCGAGCACGCCGACTCCAGCCTTCTCCGTCACGTCTTCAAAGGTTCCGTCGCCGCAATTACGGTAGAGGCGGTTTGGCAGTCCGGCCGGCTGGCAGACATAGAAATCGTCGAAGCCGTTATTGTCGAAGTCGCCCGCTGCTACGCCGTTGTTGCCGTAAACGTCTACACCGATCGCACCATCCAGCACCGTGCGCCAGTAATCGGCGCCGTGAAGCATCTGTTTTGTGTAGGATTCCGTTCCACCCAGAGCCTGCGGCGTGACATCGAGAAACGCCGATCCCTGCACTACGCTCAGGGTCTCTTCGCCGGCTTCCCATCGCCGCGCTTTCCACCCTGCCGATTCATCGCGCGACCACTCGGTGCGCCAGGAGCCGACCCGCTCCTCACGCCGCTCATCCTTGCGGCGGGCGACAAGGTCATAGCGGATTTCCAGACGAACCATCAATGGCGAGCGGGCAATCTCTTCGATGCTGAAAACTTCGAACTCCGCGGTCTCCACCCGTGCGACCTCTCCCAGCCAACCCTGGATCTCCTGGAGGAATCGTTCGCGTCCGGCATCGGTATCGGCGGAAAACTGTCTCTTCACAACATCGATCCCGTATCCGGAACGCACTGAGGTTTCCTTTGCCGCGGTCAGTGAGCCAGTTACGAGCGAGGGGGCCAGCAGCTTCGCCAAGACTGCGAGGCCAGGGGAGGACGCCTTGAGGGCCTGACCCCACTGTTTGAGCAGTCCCTCGATTTCAACGGCATATTTCTCGGTAACATATTCGTCCGAACCCGGAGCGACCAGGCGCAGCACATCGGCCAAAGGCGATTTTGCCGGATAGTGGGGTGTCAATCGGAGATCGGAGAAAGGAAAAGCGGGGCTAGCCTCCGAAGGGGACGGCGCCGGCGAGAACAGAAGCGAGGACCCTAACAAGGGTGAGGGGCGAAACAACAGGGGCGACAGGCCCATGCCTTTGAGGAGTGTCCGTCGGGAAAGATTCGGGCGATCGCTTTTGTGACGCGACATCATTGAGGTGTCCATGAAGCCGGCAAGGTGTCCGCAGGATAGCACTACGGACAGACCCTGCCAAATTGCGCAAACACACAGCCGGCTAAGGTACAACCGGGTCGTGGGCTGGAGCTATTTGCTTCGGAACACATTTCAGAACTGGCTCGCGCTAGCCATATAAATAATTTATTATGAGCAATTTGAGGACAATATCAAGGGCAGGCCTTGGTTCGAGGCCGTCCTTCGAGACGCCTCCGCTGAGCGAAAAATTAAAATCTACAACTTTTGATTGACAAACGAAAAGCGATTGTACTAGGCTGGCCCGCACATAGTTGTAACCGTTTACGGAATTGCCTGAAAACGGTTACAGAACCAGGTAAGCGTGGCTGTTTTCCCCCTTCGGGGCAATGACCATGCGGGAAGAACAATGGAGGATATTCGGATGGGCCTTGATCGCAATGCCGTTAGATGGTTCAGGCAGATTGGCTTCCTGACCCTCACATGTTTTTGCTTCCTTCTGGTCCAAAGTCAACACGCATTTGGCCAGGTTGACGAAGGCACAATCACCGGAACCGTTCAGGATGCTTCGGGCGCGGTCGTTACCTACGCCCAAGTCACCCTCTTGAATACAGACCAGGGCATAACTCTGCAGACCAGAACGAACAACAGCGGCGTATACACCTTTTCACCGGTCAGAATCGGGCACTATACGGTGTCGGCAACGGCCAAGGGCTTTGCCAAGACGACCCAGGAAAATCTGACGGTCAACGTTGCGCAGACCCTGCTTGTCAACATTCAACTCAAGCCGGGCGCCGCGACTGAAACCGTCGAGGTGACCACGGCACCGCCGCTGATGCAGACCGAGGAAGCATCGGTCGGCCAGGTGGTCAGCGAACAGGAAGTCAACAGTCTGCCTCTCAACGGGCGCAACTTTACCTTCCTCGCCCAGCTTGGCGCCGGCATGCAGACGCCGCAAGCCGACACGCGCGGCAATGCGGCCTCGGGCGCTTTTTCCGCCAATGGCCTTCGTCCGGCACAGAACAACTATCTGCTGGACGGCATTGACAACAACTCCGACACCGTCGACTTCCTGAACGGAACCAACTTCATCGTCCTGCCTCCGGTGGACGCCATTCAGGAATTCAAGGTCCAGACTGCGGACTTCAGCGCAGAACTGGGCCGCTCCGCAGGCGCCGTTCTCAACGCTTCCATCAAGTCCGGAACCAACAGCTTCCATGGCGCGGCCTGGGAATTCCTCCGCAACCGCGTACTCGATGCCGCGGATTGGTTTGAGGACTTCCAGAACATTCCCAAAGGCGCGCTGCAACTCAATCAGTTCGGTGTGGCCGCGGGCGGGCCGATCGTCAAGAACAAGATCTTCATCTTTGGCGATTATGAAGGTCTGCGTCGCGTGCAGGGTTCGGTTGCCACCGGCGGCGTGCCCAGCTCGGTCGAGGCCAACAGCGGTTTCACCAATTTCGCCGACCTGATTACCGCGCAGTCCAGCTCGTCTCCTCAGACGGACGACCTGGGCCGTACGATTCCGCAAGGCACCGTCATGGATCCAGCGACGACACGCGCCGTCACAGCGGGCACAGTCGATCCGGTAACCATGATCACGGCGACCACAACCGGGTATGTCCGCGATCCCTTTGGCTACAACACCTGTTCCGGCGCAGGGCTAACGGCTCCGTCTATCGCCGCGTGTCCCAGCCTCAATCAGATACCCAAAGCCCGGCTGGATCAGAATTCGGTGGCGCTGCTGCAGCTCTATCCGTCGCCGACCAGCACGTCGAACCTGTTTTCAAACTATGGAAACAGCCCCAACCTCTTCGAGCATCGCAACGCCTACGACATCCGGGCAGACTTCAACCCCAACGAGAAGGACCAGGTCTTCTACCGCTTCAGCTATGTGGATGACCCGCAGTACATTCCGGGCATCTTTGGTGGCATAGCGGACGGCGGCGCCTTCCAGCAGGGCATCCAGACCGCGCACTCCGACCAGTCCGCCGGCGCTTGGACCCACGTCTTCAATCCGAACACCATCAATGTGGGGCGCGTGGGCTTCAACCACCTCCACACCACCCGATTCGGTCCGGAAGGCAGCGTGATGGACATTCCGTCGAAATACGGAATCCAGGGCATCCAGCAGGTGGCGGAAAACGGCGGCCTTCCCGAAATCGATATCGGCGGATTGGCCACTCTGGGCAGCAACGGCTTCCTGCCCTCGGACGAAATCAGCCAGACGCTCCAGCTCACCGACGACTTTACCAGGATCTGGGGCAAGCACAGCTTCAAGATGGGCATTGAATCGCAGCTCATCAAATTCGACACCCTGCAGCCAGCGTATTCGCGCGGCAACTTCGACTTCAACGGCACTTACGTGGATGTTCCGACCTCAACCAGTGGCAACCTGGGCCGTGCACAGTTCCTGCTCACTCCCGAAGCGGCGACGGTTCCGAATGGAGTGAATTATTCGGGCGGCTCCGACTCGATCAACGCTTCCAACATCAACACCACCTACGACTACAAGAAGTACTTCGCGCTGTATCTGCAGGACGACTGGAAGGTCACTTCCAAGCTGACCGTGAATCTCGGTTTGCGCTGGGATTACTTCGGACCGATCCAGGAGACCAACGGCGGCCAAGCCAACTTTGTGCCGAGCGCGCTGAACGGCGGCACGCCCACCTACCTGATTCCGGCCAAGGGCAAGGACAACAGAACCTTGTCTTCCACCGCCAACACTCCGGCCCTGAACGGGGACGGATTTGTGGATCTGCTGGCCAAGGACGGGATCAAGCTGGAGCTGACCGACGAGTACGGGCGGGGACTGGTGCGAAACCAGAAGGCCAACTTTGCCCCGCGCGTGGGCTTCGCCTATCAGTTCAATCGAAAGCTGGTGGCGCGCGGCGGGTTTGGCATCTTCTACAACTCGTTTGAGAACCAGGGATACTCGCCCAACATCGGCGAGAATTATCCCTTTGTGTACAACTTGACTTACACTTCCGAGGTGCCCGCCGGAAGTCCCAACGGGCTGCAGGGCGTATCGCCGATCAGTTACAACACGCCGTGGGCCGGATGCGCGACGGCGGGTCCGGGCTTTACCGCGACCATCGACGCCGGCCTCTCCTGCGTTGCGTTGACGCCCGCCATTGTCAACGCGGAGGGGTTGGGGCTGGAGGGAGCGCAATTCAACTGGCAAACCCCGCGCACGCTGAGCGCGAACTTCACACTCCAGTATTCGCTCACGCACACGCTGTCGGCGACCGCCTCGTATGTCTTCACGCATGGCGACGATCTACAGGTGGGTCTGGGCACCAACAACGTGAGCCAGATTCTGGCCTACAACGCAAGCACCACAAATGCGGTTCCGTGGCCCGATTTCTCGCACGGCATGAGTTATCAGACGACGATTGGAACCAGCGACTACAACGGCTTGCAGGCCAAGCTCGAACAGCAGTTCGGGAACGGCCTGACTTACCTGCTCGCCTACACCTTCTCGAAGACGCTGTCGGATGCCGGCGATCTGTTGAACGGCGGCAATACGGGCGGCTTCAGAGCGCCTTCCGTGCCCGGTCTGGGCCCCAGTTTCGACAGGGGGCTGGCGGACTTCAACATTCGCCAGGTTTTGCACTTCAGCGGCGGGTATCAACTCCCATTCGGCAAAGACAAGCCCTACCTGAACACCGGGAAGGTCACCAATGCCGTCTTTGGCGGGTGGTCCACGAACTGGATCGTCACGCTGCAGGGCGGACAGCCTCTCAACATCGGCTGCCCGAACGGGACGGCGGCCGGATTGGGCTGCAACGCCGTGAAGGTTGCGGGGCAGAGCCAGAAGCTTGGCCTGCACAAGGATGCGAACGGAGTTCAGAGTTGGTTTGGGAACCCGGCCGCCTTCCAGCAACCCTGCGAGGTAGGGAATCCCGGGGTGCCGGCCGGATGTGTCAATTTGACTGGCTCCGCGGCGTTGGGCGACAGGCCCGGACAGACGGTAACGCCTGGCTTCCATCGCCTGGACTTCTCGACCTTCAAGGCCATCCAGATGAACGAGAGAATTTCGTTGCAGTTCAGGGCGGAGTTCTTCAACATTCTCAACCATCCGAATTTCAATGCTCCTGGATTCGGCGGCAACGGCGTCGTGTCGATTGGCGGCTCGACAAACTTCACCAGCAACACCTTCGGAGAAATTGGATCGACGCGCGACAATCCGTACGATCCGCGACAGATTCAGTTCGCTCTGAAGTTGTTCTACTGAGCTAGAATGAGAACGCCCCGGGAAGGCAGCCTGTTGGGCGCCTTCCCGGGGTTTTTTCTGCGCGCGACGGATGGCGCGGCGAAGATGGGGGCATGGTGAGCAAGGGGCTGCGGTGTTGGCTGGCGATTCTCTTTCCGCTTCTGTTGTGCGCGGCCTTCGCGACAGCCGAGGAGGTCCAGAAGCAGAAGCTGGAGGGCGAGTTTCAGGCGGCGGTGGCGCAGTACAAGGCCGGGCGGTTTGCCGAGGCGGCGGCTCAACTGGAAGCACTTTTGCCCCGCGCCTCGAGCAGCTTTGAAGTTCACGAACTGCTGGGGCTGGTCTACGGTTCGCTTGCGCAGGATGCAAAAGCCATCGAGCAACTGAAGGCGGCGGTCCGATTGAAGCCGGATTCGGGGCCGGCGCGAGAAAATCTGGCGGCAAGCCTCAGCCGCGCGGGAGACACAGAACAGGCCGGGGAGCAGTTCCGCATGGCGCTCGAGCTGGAGCCGCGGAACTTCGACGCCAATCACAATCTGGGCGAGTTCTATATTCAGTCGGGCAAGATCGCCGAGGCGCGTCCTTTTCTGGAGCGGGCGCAGCGCATTAATCCCTCCTCGTACGACAATGGCTACGATCTGGCCATGGCCGAGTTCCTTACCGGCCGGCTCAGCGAAGCCCGGTTGGCCGTCCAGAGCCTGCTCAGAAGAAAGAACACCGGAGAACTGCACGACCTGCTGGGCCAGATTGAAGAGAAAGACAAGAACTCTGTGGCGGCGGCGAAGGAGTTCCAGATTGCCGCTCACATGGACCCGAGCGAGGACAACCTCTTCGATTGGGGAAGCGAGCTGCTCCTCCACAGAACTTACGAACCGGCCATCGATGTCTTCCGCGAAGCGATCCGCCATTATCCGGATTCCCCACGGCTTGCGATCGGGTTGGGCATGGCGCTCTATGCACGCGGGTTGTACGACGAGGCGGTGAAGGCTCTGTTGCGGGCGGCCGATCTAAGTCCCAACGATGCCCGTTGTTATCTTTTCCTCTCCAGGGCCTACGACAACTCTCCCAATCAGGCGGACGAGGCAATCGAGCGATTCAAGCGATATGCGGAACTGGAGCCCGCCAATGCCCTGGCCCAGTACTACTATGCGATGAGTTTGTGGAAGGGAAAGCGGGCCGAGGACGCCAGCCCCGACCTTCAGACGGTGGAGTCCCTGCTGAAGAAGGCCATCGCGCTGGATGGAAAACTGGCAGAAGCGCACATGCAGTTGGGCAACCTTTACGCCGACCAACATGCGTATGAAAAATCGGTGCCGGAGTATGAGCGTGCGCTGGAACTGGACGCGAATCTTCCCGACGCGCATTACCGGCTGGGAACGGATTACGTTCACCTGGGGCAAAAGGAGAAGGCGCAGAGCGAATTTGCCGTGTATCAGAAGCTGCGGGCGCAACACATGGCCCAGGAAGACAAGGCCAGGGCGGAGGTTCGGCAGTTCATCTACTCATCGAAAAGCGTCCCGGCCGCTAAGCCATGACGCGTGTGCCGTGCGCGCAGGTTGTGCCGGCGCAGTTGCGTTGATAAGCTCTGGCGTCACGCATATAATCGGCCCAGCCCCGATCCGGAACTGCGGAGCGTGGCCGGACTCCCGGATGAGTCTTCCTCACGAGGTTTGCTTATGGAGAGCGGACTTTGCCCTGCTGCTGAGATTGGTTCCGGGTTGGCCGGCGATTCTGAGTTCCTCGCGGACAGCTCCAGACGGACCTTTCTCCGCGCGGCAGGATTGCTCGCTGCCGGTCTCATCCTTCCGCAGGCGCGCGCGCAGCAGGGAGCGCAAGCCGGCTCGGGCCACAAGGTCGTGGTGGCGGTGATCGGCGGGGTGCGCCGCGACGAGACGTTTTCGCGCGAGGGGCTGGTGAACATTCCGCATCTCTCGGCGGATCTGCTTCCCCAATCGCTCTTCTACCATCACGCGCGCAACGAAGGCGTGACCGCGCACTTCAATGCGATATCCAGCATCCTCACTGGCAACTGGCAGCGCGTGGATGATTGGGGCAAACTCGCTCCCACCACGCCGACGCTCTTCGAGCAGTTTCGCAAGGGACTGGGCGTCGATCGCAGCGATACATGGGTTGTGGCCAGCAACAAGGCCCTCACCAGCCTCATTGGCGCCAGTTCCGATTCGAACTATGGCCCTGCGTACGGCGCCAACGTTGTGTTTCCTAAACAGCTCATGCTGCAAGCGGTTGTCGGCGCCCTGCGCGAGGGGCGCACAGCCAACATGGCGGATCGCAGCAAGGTCGAAGCCGAGTTGGAGAGCGCGATGGAGGGCAGCAACTACGAAGGGCTGGGCTGGAATGTCTTCGACGCCTCCGACCGGCTGGATCCTCGCGTGCGCGGCACCATCCAGGCTGCCATCGCCAATTTTGTGCACAGCGGCGGCCCCACCTCCGGCGACGAACTCACTTTCTTCATGAGCCGGGAAGTCATGCGCAAGTTTGCGCCGCGCGTGTTGGTGGTGGTTTTCTCCGACGTAGAAGCGGCGCATTTCGGATCGTATGCTCTTCATCTGGCGGGCATCCGCTCGGCGGACCGCTTGGCTTACCAGTTGTGGCAGGAGGTCGAAGCAAATCCCGACTACAGAGGGAAGACGACGATGGTGATTCTCCCAGAGTTCGGAAGGGACCCCGATGGTTCGACGACGAACGGGTTCTTCAACCATCGCGCCAACTCGGATTCAACCCGAGACACCTGGATGATGACTCTGGGAGAGGCCGTCGACAAGCCACAAATCGTCGAGCGCCCCATTCGCCACATCGATCTTTGTCCCACGCTTGCAGACCTTCTCGGTTGCCCGCCGATCGATTCGCATGGAGCAAAGTTGAAGGAGTTTCGCGGTTAGCGGATTGGACAAAGGCCGCGCCGGCCGTTAACTGCCAAAGGGAAGGGAACGATGCAGGTCCAGGATAAGTTGCCGCAGAATATTCAGGATGCTTTGAGCAAGGGCCTGCTCAAGCGTCTTCCGCTCACTTTTCTTCCCTTCGTCAATCAGCAACTCAACCAGTGGGATCATCTCTTCCCCAACGAACGGCAGTCGGTCCAGAGGCTTCTCCTCTTCGTAGACAGCCTGACCCTGGAGCAGTCTGCCGCGCTCTTTCGCGATGTAGTCGATCTGGAAGAGAAGATGGGAGTCCGCCACTGGGAGTTTTCGACTACCGAACAGACCATCCTGAACTCCTCGCAACTGGCCAGCTCTCCCTACTTCCAGGATTGGCGGCGGGCCGTGCAGGCGGTCTTCGACGCAGCGGACGAACACGCGCTCAAGAGTAGCGGCTCCACTGCCGAGCAGCGCAATCGATTGGTTCTGCTCGATATCCCAGAACCTCTTCCTGTGGATGCAGCCGGCGTTTGGCGCCGGTGGCAGGGAATTGGCCGGTCAGTGAAACTCGATCTTGCCCTGAACGGCCAGCGGACCAGCGCGTTGGAACTCCTTCTCACGGGCATCCCCAATCCGGCAGGGGTGCGTTCCACGGCACTGCTGGATGTTGCGCGGAACCGCAACCAAGCTGCGCCCTCCGATACCTGGGTGATCGATGCGGGAAAAAGCATGGTGGACGCGGCGTTGGCGCACCAAACTTCCTCCGCGGCCGCCACCGGAGCTATCTTGCTGAGTTATGCCAGGCTCGATACCTATCGCCAGAGTTTCTCTCACGAGATGAATACAATGCGCAAGGATCTGGCCGATGCGGATGCGGTTTTCGACCGATTGCGCAAGGTTGATGTCGCTCCGTGGTGTCCTGCCGAGGTGGCTGCCGACCCGGCCGTAAGGGAGTTCCTGCGGTCGTTGTATCTCACCGGAAACGGCGCTGTGATCTTCGGCAACTCCTTCGTTGAGTGGGGAGCCTCTGAGGCCTTTCGCCGCGCCCGGCCTTCTTTCCTGGCGGCGCAATTCGGCGTGCGCAGCAAGCCCAAACCTTTTACCGGCGTCGCCGTCTTTGACAACCCGGATCAGGTGAACCCGCTGCCTGCCGTCGATGACTTGCCGGGGAGCGCCGTGGATGCGCAGATGCTGGCGCTTTACGTGTGGCTCGCCGCTTACCGCTACCAGGAGTACCAGCGCTCGACCGTTTGCGTCTGCTTGGCCGAGAGTATCTCCCAGGCCTATGTCGTCGCGCCGCCGGAGTTCGCCCTCTTGCATGCGGCCGCGCCGCTCTCTCTTGCCCGCCTTGGCGATGCGCTCCGTGCGTGGATCGCCTAATATACTGGACGTGCACTGGGATACCGGTTTCCGTCGGCTATGTAAGAGCTTTATGCCAGGTTATGGAACTATAACTGCGAGGATGATGGAGAAGCTGAATCGATGCCCGCCAACAGAGTGACTGCGAGTCAACGGAAAGGCTGGCTGGCGGTTTTGCTGGCGATTGGAGCAGTGGCGGTTCACGGCAGAGCTCAAACCGCGGCCAGCAGCCCTTCCGGCGTGTCGGCAGCGGATGCCGCAGAAATGGCGCCGGGGCATTTTGTCGATGTGACAGAGAAGTTGGGAATCAAGTTTCTTCACCAGGCTCCGCACACATCGCGGAAGTACCTTATCGAGACCATGGGTTCCGGAGTGGCGCTCTTCGATTGCGACAACGATGGCCGCCTCGATATCTTTTTCGTGAACGGAGCTCCCTTTACAGACCCCACGCCCAAGGGATTCATTCCTCAGAAGACCGGCCCCGAATATTGGAATCGCCTGTATCACCAGAAGCCCGATGGAACCTTTGAGGACATCACGGAAAAGGCGGGATTGCAAGGCGTCGGCTATGGCATGGGCGTGGCCGTCGGCGACTACGATAATGACGGCTACGAAGACCTGTACGTGACCGGCTACGGCGGCAACCGCTTGTATCACAACAACGGCAACTGTACATTTACCGACGTGACAGAGAAGGCAGGCGTGGGCGGCAGCGGTTGGTCGAGTTCCGCGGCTTGGGTTGATCTGGACAACGACGGTCTCCTCGATCTGGTCGTCGATCGTTACGTGGAGTGGGACTGGAACGATCAATGGTGCGGCGAACATCGCGAAGGTTACCGGCTCTATTGCCACCCGGATGTCTTTCAGCCCATCTCCATGCTCGTCTATCACAATGATGGCAACGGCCACTTCACCGAGGTTTCGCACAAGCTGGGGCTCGACAAACCTGCCAAGGCACTCGGCATCGCCATCGCGGACTACGATCAGGACGGACGCATCGATCTGCTCGTCGCCAACGACTCCATGCAGGAGTTTCTTTTTCACCAGAAGAAGGATGGAACTTTCGAAGAGGTCGGACTGGAGAGCGGAGTGGCCGTCAATGCGGAGGGAAAGACCTATGCCGGCATGGGCGTGGACTTTGCCGACTACAACAACGACGGCTGGCCCGACCTGGTCATTACCGATCTGGCCAACCAGCGTTATGCGCTCTATCAGAACGCCGGAGACGGCACCTTCAATTATGCAAGTTTCTCCGTGGGACTCGGCGCCATGAGCCGGCTCCACTCCGGTTGGAGCCTGCGCTTCATGGATTATGACAACGACGGATGGAAGGACTTGTTGATTGCACAGGGGCACGACCTGGACACGATTGAGACCATGTTCCCGCAACTGCGTTACAAGGAGCCGATGATGCTGGTGCGCAACACCGGCAAGAAGTTTGTGGATGTCTCCGGAGTATCCTCGGAGATATTTCATGAAGCCTGGGTCGGCCGGGGCATGGCCATCGGCGATATCAACAACGACGGCCGCATCGACGCCGTGGTCTCGACCAATGGCGGACCGCCGCACGTCCTGCTCAACATGACCGAGACCAAGAACCACTGGATCGCCCTGCGTCTCATCGGCCACAAGAGCAATCGCGATGGGATTGGAGCCCAGGTGAAGATATCCACGGCGTTGGGAGATCAGTGGGGCACGGTCACGACATCGAGCGGCTATCTTTCGTCCAGCGATCCGCGGTTGCACTTTGGCCTGGGCTCCGTGTCGGCTGTTCAGCGCATCGAGATTCGCTGGCCCAGCGGAATCCAGCAAATATTGATCGACGTGAAGGGCGACCAGCAACTCACAATTGACGAGCCAGCGCAAACCCAGAGCGCGAAGCCCGTTGCGGCGGCGGCAACTCCCAAGCCGTGATCTGCTCAAGCCTGCTTCTTGGCGGTTCTCTCATGTTTCCACCGAATAACTGCGGTTGTACAATGTAGCTGTTGTTTTGAAGGCACGGTTGCAGGTGCAAACATGAAGCGGCAACAAGGTGAGGGTCCCAAGGCGGCAGAGTTGGATTTTATCGCGAATAACTCATGCCCATCGCTGTTTTCATCTGCTTCCGGGATCGGACGCCGGCTTCTCAGCGTTCTGGGAGTTATTGCGGCGCTGATGAGCCAGTCGATCCCGGCATTGATTGCGCAGCAAACTTTTCCACAACTCTCCGTCGGGCTTGCGATTCGTGGCACTGTGCTCGACTCGGCAGGCAATGCAGTTGCCGGTGCGACAGTACGGCTTGAACAAACAAGCATTCCGGGCGTCCAAGAGACCAAGTCGGATGCGGCCGGCGTCTTCTATTTCTCGGTCCTCCACGCAGGGAATTATATTCTCACTGCGGAAAAGTCGGGCCTGCGCAGCCGCGCCACTACCGTGATTGGATCGCCCCAAGACGGTTTAAAGCCGGTGAGCTTGGTCTTCGCGGATTCGGGAGCAGGGTCCAGCGGATCCGGCGCTTCTTCCCCGTCTTCAACCCTCTCCATGGAATTCGCTGACAAGCCGAATTTCACTGTCGCTGGAGTCACCGATTGGACTGCCGTGGGCGGACATGGATCGGATTCCAGCCTGCGCACCAGCGAAGATCTCGCGCGCCAAACTCTCACCCTCAAGCCGGCGGATGCGGGACACGGCGCGGCAGGCGGCCATGAGCCCGCCGCACCGGAAGCTGGTCTCCGCGCAGCCGCGGAGGCGCATCGAGTAACTGGTGAAGAGGATGAGAAACGGGGCGATCCGCTGGCCGCCGTTCACGAATTCGAGCAGGCGGTCCGCCTCGATCCGAGCGAGCAGAACTATTTCGAGTGGGGCTCCGAATTGCTCCTCCACCGGGCCGTCTGGCAGGCGCTTGAGGTCTTTCAAAAAGGCGCGGAAATCTATCCAAAATCGGCCAGAATGCTGACCGCGCTGGGCACGGCTCTTTTCGCCGGCGCCCGCTACGATGAAGCGGCCCAGCGTCTCTGCGACGCATCCGACTTGAATCCCGCGGATAGCGAGACTTACGTCTTCATGGGAAAGATCGAGATGGCCGCGCCCAATCCGCTGGCGTGCATTGAGCGAAAGCTGGCGCGGTTTGCGGAGCGGCAGCCAGGAAGTTCGATGGCCAATTATCTTTACGCGATGGCCATCCTGAAGCAGCAAGAGCAGGCGCCGGATGAGCAGGCCAGAAAAGATGCTGAAGCTCTGCTGACCAAGGCCGTAGCGATCGACCCCAAATGCGCCGACGCTTATCTGCAACTGGGGATTCTCTCCGCCTCTCAACGCGACCTTCAGAAGGCGATCGACTTTTACTTGAAAGCGATTGAAGCGAATCCAGAGTTGGGGGAAGCGCACTACCGCCTGGGCGTGGCCTACGACCGGACCGGCGAGACGGCTAAGGCCAGACGCGAGTTCGAATTGCACGATGCGATCAAGAAGCGGGAGGCGGACGCCGTGGAACGTCAGCGGCGCGAAGTAAAGCAGTTCCTGGTGGTTGAGCCGGGGCAGCCCGCCGCACCCGCGGCCCGCTGATGAGGCGGATGGGGCGATTAGCGGCTGGTTCGCGCGTGTTTGGCTTGTGTCCTACCTAGGCTTCGGCTTGAACGTCGCGATGATTCCGTCGCCTTCGCGAATGGTCAAGATCTGATTAGCCCTTACCGCCAGGAACCGCTCAATCTTCTGCGTCGTCGGCCACTTCACTTCGATCGCATCCGCGGTCTCGGCCTTCCCCAGGCCGAAGTGGAGCCGCAGGTCGCTCTGCGACATCACGCTGGCGCCGCTGTGGACTTCATCCATCTGAATATGCTTGCCCGTGATCACCCGCACCCGCGCTCCGATCGCGGTGCGATTGCATTTGGTTCCCACTAACTTGACCTTGATCCAGTTCTGTTTGTTCCCGCCGTCGTTGCGCAGAAGCGATGGCAGATCGTTGAGGTTCAGGACGAGCACATCCATGTTCCCGTCATTGTTATAGTCTCCGAACGCGGCGCCCCGGCTGGAAAAACGCTCGCTGATACCGGGTCCAAGCTCCGCCGAAACATCCTTGAAACGTCCGTTGCCGAGATTCCGGTACACCAGCCGCGGGTTCTTGAACGACTCGCCGAAGTGATAGAAGTCAACCTCCGGATACACGTGCCCGTTGACCTGAACGATGTCCGGCCAGCCGTCGTTGTCGTAGTCGATAAAGCCACAACCCCACGCCACATAGCGGTTGTTGATTCCCACGCCGGATGTAAACGAGACATCGCTGAACGTGCCGTCGCCGTTGTTGTGGTAGAGGTTGACCGTGTCGTCCACAAAGTTGGTCTTGTAAATGTCGAACCAGCCGTCGCAATCGTAGTCGGCCACGGCCACGCCCATACCGGCCTGCTCGTGCCCATTGTCGCTGTAGGCACAGCCGGCCATCACAGCCACATCGGTGAACGTGCCGTCATGGTTGTTCCGGAACAGAATGCTAGGCTCGGAGTCCACGGCGACATAGATGTCGGGCCATCCGTCGTTGTCGAAGTCGTAGGAGACTGCGGTGATCGAGTAGCGCGGGCCTGGCTTCAGAATGCCGGCCTTCTGCGAGACATCGGTGAATGTGCCGTCGCCGTTGTTGTGATAGAGAGCGTTCGTATCGGCGGGAAGGCCGCGCGGGCCGCACATGATGGGAACGCCCTTCCACTGGCAGTAATTCATCTCGCTGGCCGAGGGAATCTTGTCCGGGTCGAGCTTGATGTAGTTACATACGAATAGGTCCAGGTGGCCATCGCGGTCGTAATCGAGGAATGTGCACCCCGATCCCCAACGGCCCTGTTCCCGGTAAAGGCCTGCCTTGTGGGTAACATCGGTAAAGGTTCCATTCCCGTTGTTATGGAAGAGTATGTTATGTCCCCAGAAGCAGCAGAATAGGTCGTCCCATCCATCGTTGTCGTAGTCGCCCACACAGACGCCGGTCTGCCAGCCGGTGCGGCGCAGGCCAGACTTTTCTGTAACATCTGTAAAGGTGCCGTTGCGGTTGTTCTTGTAGAGATGCGAGGTCGGCGCGCCTCCGGGAGGCCAATGCGCGTCCAGCCGGTCTCCATTGCTGAGGTAGATGTCCAGCCAGCCGTCGTTGTCGTAGTCGAAAAAGGCGATCCCGCTCCCCTTGGTCTCGATGATGGACCGCTTGTGCTCGATTCCGCCCCACACATTGGGGATGTTCAGCCCTGCCTGTTGAGCCACATCGACAAACTGGACCGGAGACTGTGCCGAATTCGATTCCGCAGCCTCGACAACGAGGGAGTTTCTCCATTTCCAGAGCGGAGTGGCAAGAGCGTCAGTCAGCGTACTGCCGAGCATCAGGACGGATGAGCCGAGAAAGCGCCGCCGCGGGAGAATCATAGATGGCAACGATTATAGCGACAAAATCTCGCCGTGGAAAAGATTCCTGTGGGTGGGCTACCGGTCTCCTGGCATTGAATTGGTTTTTCCCATGCGGAGGAGGTTGGACGTCGGACCGTCCGCGGAGGTACGGGGTACATGGTTTGGATACCCGTCTGCGTATGAGATGATTATGCGCAATTCAGAACAGGAAGCAAGTCTCGTAGTTATACGTCCACAGGTGGGAGATGGCCAACAGATGTAGATCTGTCTCGTTCTCGATTTATCGGTACTCGTCTGCAACTCAGCCCTGAATCTCGCGCCATGCGCACAATGACTCGGCGTGCGCGGCGCTGCCGTCGCGCAGCCAGGCGTCGAGCTGGGCGGGTTCCTTCAATTGCTGCCCACGCTCACGCGGCACGGCCACGAAGCGGCACTCCAACTCGGGAAGGGCTGTCATGTCGCCCCAGAGTTTCTCGAATTGAGCCACCGGGAAGATATCTTCCTGCCCTTTGCCCCAGCGCTTCTTCACGTCCTTGAGCGTCACATAGGTCGGCATGCGCGCAGCCACGGCGCGTACCGCCTTGTTGACGCACTCCGCATCGCGGAGCGTCGTGCGTGTCAGGCCGAAGACCGTGAGCAAGCGATCGATGTCGATCCAGTAGGTTGCGCTGTTGTAATAGCGAAGCCGGCTTTCCAGCTCTTCGCTGGGCAGCGCCAGACCTTCGATCAAACGGGTCCGGCCATTCACGCGGGCCAGGCCGCCGCCGCGGTCTTCCAGGTGCCGGGCGATTACCTCCGCCGTCAGCGCAGCGCCGCTTTGCATGTGGTAGCCAAGAACAGCCGCGTCGGCATCGGCGGCCACCGTGTCAATGTTGTGCACCATCAGACAGCTCAGTTGCGGGCGCATCTCGATCAGGTGCAGCAGCGTGCCATTGCGCAGCAGGTTGGCGACCTCATACCAGTGGCCTACCGGATGAAGGCACTGCATGGGCACATTGCCGGAGTAGTCGGAGCCTTCGCCGGCGCTTTGCGCCCATTGGATCAGCGCCGCATGAAGTCCTTCGCGCACCTTCTGCGCCTGCGCGTCCAGCATCTGCTGCGGCATCTCCTCCCAGGCGAAGCGCAGATCCCGTTCCATCGGAACCATGCGCAGGCCAATGCTGCATCCCGGCGACAGCAGCAGCGGTCCGGGATAGCTGTAGTCGCGCTCCGCGGCCAGGTGCGCGGCGATCGCTTCGTGGGTCAGATAGCTGGTGGTGATCACGTGCGGAAGCGGCGTGCCGCACGCGCGGCTCACGCGCAGGCTCTTCGCCAGATGGACCTCGATGAAGTTCCTGTAGCGTCCTCCCAGCCTGCAGAAAGGATTCAGCGCCTTCACCACTCCGGCGCCCTTGGTCCATCTCGTGCCTACGCCGCCCGCCAGTGAGACCACTGCGACGCGCCCCTCGGCAAGTGCATCCATACCGGCAGCACGATGGCGATCGTCGATCCGGTCTGCTTCGGCGTTCTCGATCAAGCTGGTGGCGGGCAGGCGGTTCTGCGCCAGGCCGATGCGGCCCGTGCGCAGATCCCGGCGAATTTGTTCGTGCTCTACGCGATCGAAGCCGTAGCTCTCCAGTAGTGTCCTAAGCGATTGCGTCTTGTCCCCTTCGGCATCGCGGCCGGCCGGCAGCATGTGATCGAAGAGAATATGAATCATGCCGGCGTAATCCGCCCGGCTGCGGCAGGCCGCGGTAAAGCGCTCCAACTCGGCGCGGCGCACCGGCGACATCCGCGCGGCTTCGGTGCGGATCAGCGGAGGCACATGCAGCGTGTAATAGCCGGCGGGCATCAGCGCATCGTCGTCTGAAAACAGCGCCGCCTGCGTCCCCTTTTCGTTGATCGCGAAATCGTAGACCACGGGCTCCATGGCGAAGGGCACGCTGTGTTCCAGCTGCCGCTTAGTCTCGCTCAGGATGGTTTGCATCCACACCTGGGCCTGCGCTTTGCGCTCGGGGTTGAAAAGGAATCCCATGCCGCCGCCGCTCATGCCGCCCAGCATCCAGAAGCCCCAGAAATCATCGCCGAATTCCTTGCGCGCGCGCTCGATCAGCGTCCTCGTATACTGATTGCCGGCCCACGGGATGATGGTCTGCACCGGGCCGTCGAAGTTGCGCTGCAGGCAACTGCCCAGCGCGCGGATGTCGCCTCGTTGCAGATGGCCCGTTATCTCATCGAGAATTCCCAACGCCTGTTGGCGGCCGAGCCACTCGGCCTCACTCCGCAGCAGGTACTTCTCGGTGACCATCTCCAGGATGGGACCCACATCCTGCGCCATCCCCCCATGCACCAGAACCAGGCTCTGTTGCAGTTTCTCCCGGGCCGCGCGAGAGATCTCGGTTTCGCTGAAGATTCTGTGATCGGGAATCAGGCGCCCGCGGCTGATGCCGAACTCGGGATCGCCCTCCGCTGCGCGCACGCCGTGGATCAGCTTGATGCCCGGCCACACGCCGCCCGAATCCTGCCAGCCACCGCCGCTTCCGCCCAGCCATTCCCCCAGAATCGCGCGCGCGGCCACCAGCCGCCGGTCCTCTTCTCCCATCCCTCCGGTGAGCGAATGGATCTGCCCGGTGGCGCGCATGCAAACGGCGATGATCGAGGCAAGCAAGCTGGTGGAAACAGCCAGCCGCGAGCCTTTGGGGATATCGTTCACCTTGCTGACGATCTCAATACCGCAGCCGGGCCTTCCCGTCAGACGCTCCAGCAAGGCGGCCAGCGGCTGCGTGGCGCCTTCGATTCCCGGCGGAATGATGCCGCTGGCGATCACGCCTGCCTTCAACAGGCCCAGGTAATCGCTGGAAAAGTCGAAGACCTCGGCAATGGAGGACACATCGGCGGTCGCGTGCAGATCGATGCTGGTCAAGCGGATGACCGGCTCGTCGATCACGCGGAACCACGCCTCCACCGGCGGTCTCGGCTGGCTAATGCACTCGCCCGCGCCGCGGACCACCAGATCGATGGAGACGTTGAGGACCCGCGCGCCCTCGGGAAAATCCATGCCAAGGAAGAAAATATCGCTCCAACCGCTGTGCGTCAGGTCCATGCGGACGGGCGTGGCCTCGCGCAGAATGGGAAAAACCGGATCGCTGGCAAGCAGCTCGGGACGGAGGTGCAGCGGATAGTCGTCCGTGTGGCCGGCGCGGAACATCCACTGGTTGCCGCGCACGCTCCGCACGCTACGCCGCACCTGGTCGGCGAGTGTCTGAAAGCCGAGCGCGCGGTAGCTGGCGGCCAGCGCGCTGGAGATGGCCGCGCTGGCGCCCAGTTCGGCCTGGGCAGCGAGAAAGATGTCGATCGCTTCCTCAAAGCGGCGCTCCAGCAGATTCTCGAAGCCGGAAAAAGGGATGAGCGTTGGCGCGGCCGTTGCCGTCAGCCGGGGCATGTGAAAGCGATGAATAGCGTAAAGAAAAAAGAGCGCGCGCACACGTTCGTAGAGGTTGTCGCAGTTGCGGCGAAAGTCGTCCAGTTCCCCGCATTCGGTCAGCAGTGCGCCGCGGTCCAGCCCCTCGCACAACAATCCAGCGGCAGATCGCGTTGGCCGCCATCGCCGGTGATGACGCCGGTAAAGCGGCTCACAAGGATGCGCCTCCGCCGTTGGCTCCCAGTTCGCGGTCGGCGAAGAGTTCAAGCATCTGAGCCATCACCTCGCTGCGGTCCCGGCCGTTCAGGGCCAGTGCGAGTTGCGCGATCAGCAGGCCGTAGGGCGCGCCCAGATCGTAGCGCCGTCCCGTATCCGCCACGGCCAGATATTGTTCCTGGCGCGCGAGTTCGGCCAATGCATCCACCAGCGTCACGGGTCTGTCGGAAGCGGTTGCCAGCTTCCGATCCAGGATCTCCATTACCGCCGGCGTGAGCACATGAATGCCAAAAAAGCAGAGATAGTATCCGGCGCGAATGCCGGGAACTAGCAACCGCTGTTCCGCTTCGGTGGGCGTGGGCTTTTCGATCACCGTTTCGACGCGGAAGAGATCGCTGCGTGGCGGAACCCGCCTGCCGCCCACCGTCCCGTAGCGTGACAACAGCCCCTCGCGCGTAGGCTGAACCCCGCTCACAGAGCAGCGTTCCTTTTGCGCAAGCTCCACCAGGCGCTGGGCGGAAGGCTTCGCCGCTGCATTCACGTAGAGATGATCGCCCACCATGTGCAGAAAGGGGTCGTTGTTCAGGAACGAACGGGCGCAGTGGATGGCGTGGCCGTAGCCGCGCGGTTCGGGCTGAGGAATGAACCGGACCGACGAAGCGTACGACCCGGCGGATTGCGCGTAGGCTTTTTCATCGCCGGGCCAGACTACCACGGCAATCTCTTCCGCGCCGGCCGCAAGTGACTGTTCGATCAGGATGCAAAGCAGCGACTTCTTGTTGCCGTCGCCGTCAACGAGCGTCTGCAGCGGCAGCTCCCGCTGCGACCGTGCGGCTGCGGTAATAATGGCCTTCTTGACGAACAAGCGAACACCTGACGGCAGCCTATCATGCGGCTGCTATTGCGCTTTCAATCCTTCTTCGTTGCGCGAGAAGGGTCGAGGATGGACAAAACCTCTCCAGCCTACGAGAGGATCACCGTTCAACAAAAAAACAAAATGCAGCACCGACCTCAGTCGGATTTCCTATTTTACTCGACCAGATGCTAATCAGTATGTACCCAGTTACTCTTGCGGGGTCCGTTTCTTGCATCCGTTTCAATTCCAAAAACAAGGCGCGCCAGGCAGGGCCTTGGCGGGGCCAAGAAAGCGAGATAAGTCCCATTTTGAAGCGGTTTCTTGGACACACACAAAAAAGTCTTCCACCCAGAGGGGCTCGACTCGGGCGCGAAGAGCGACTGTCGAATGGATTCCGTTCAGCGTGGAGAGACGGAGATGTCCCTGCACGCTGAGTACTCCTCAGCCGGGCTCCGTTTGCGGCTGGAATCGGTCAGAAAGCCGAGGCTTGCTCGGCCGAAGCAGGCCGATCGACGTTGGGCAGCATCGGCACGCCGGTTGAGACGGCTTTCTGATCGGACGTTCTGGAAAGCAGCATTCGGTCCTCTTCCTGAAACGTCCCGGTATTGAGCAGCTCTTCCATCACAGAATTGTCCCAGCGACGCAACACACTGTTGAAGATGAGCTTGAGATCGGAAGAAAACGTTGCCCGGGCCATGTACTCCGCGTCAAGCCGCCGCTTGGCGGGAAGCACCACCATGTGATAGTAGGATTCCAAATGATGTTTGGGTATCCGGTCGAGAACCGACTCCTCGCGAGCGAAGGCGATGGTGGCCGCGCCCGTGATTCCCGGCCGGCAGGGAAGATTGGACACCATATGTTCCGGCATCTTCGGACGGGGGCCTATCAGGCTCATATGCCCGGCGAGCACATTCAGCAACTGCGGCAGCTCATCGAGCTTCCAGCGGCGCAGGAACGGGCCTACGGATGTAAAGCGCTGATTGCCGGCTGTGGTGACCGCATGATGCGCTTTGTCCGTTGCATGAATCATGGTCCGGAACTTCAGGATGGTGAAGGTCTGGCCGTGACGCCCTACGCGTTTCTGCAAAAAAAGTACGGGACCGGTCGATGTCAAACGCACCACCAGCGCGATCAGCAGCAAGATCGGAATCAGCAGAGGCAGGACCGGCACAACGCAAGCGCAGTCGAAGACGCGCTTGGCGCGCGACTGCGACCAGGGACTGAGGCGCTTGATGACCAAATAGGACAAAGGACGAGCCGTTGATGTTGCCTTTCGAACAGGCTCCGGCCCTTCGGCCAAATCCACATTGCTGTACTGAGGGCGCCGCGCGGGTCGATTCATAGTTGTGGATTTAAAAATGCCCGAGACAAACGACCTGACGCTCAATTGGGCCCCCACACCGTAAAAGCTCATCGTTTCCCCTTCTGCGGAATGAAAACGCTGTCTAGTCGGATGCGTTGCTGTTGATGTCGCCGATTGGCTTGCCTCTCCTCCGCTGTCGATCCAGAGAGACAGGATCCTCGATCTTCGTTGCTCATTGTTCCAAGGCAATGCACATTGTTGAGAGACGATTGGTCATGTAAGCAATTCCCTAAACTATAGCAGACTCGGTTCGGCCCAGCATTACAAATTGGCAAACCTAAGCCTTTTTATCGCATTCAATTGCGGCCGGGCAGGCGCTTGGTATTTATAAAAGAATTAATGGCGGCACACCCCATTGTGTGTCCGGATAACCACAGTCCTGCCGGTACCGGCGGGCCGCTGGAGCAGTCCAACCCTCCTTGGGTGCCCCTTTTACTGTCTCACCCTGCTTGCCGAACGGACGGAAAACAGAGTTGAGCTGTTTGCAAGAAGATTACTAAAGTGAGAAGAATGTTATTATTCTAGTCAATGTCATCCTATCAAGGAATCCCGGGCTGACATTTGCGTCGCCATCAAGACCGGTAAATAAAAACCTCACCGGCTGGGTCGCTCTGACTGCGAAACGGGTTTGTCGCAGAGGGCTCAACATGGGAACGGACCAGGCACGCGGCATCCTAAAACCGGACCCTGAATTGCTGCTCTGACCTGCTGATGAGGCGGAGTTTGGCTTGTGCTAGACTCTTGGCATATGAGTTTCTTTAAGTGCGGAAGGTCTATCGGAGGCTGCAACTCGAACCTTGTTCAGGATGGTCCCGCGCTGCGGATTCGTAAGATCGGGCAGATCGGGATGCTTATCCTAATTTCCTCGCTGGCGACAGCCCTGAATGCACAAATGTCCTCTCAGGGCGGCAATCGGGATGATACCTCCCAGGAAAGCAATCTCGGCTATCCGCAAAGTCAGCAGGACTCCTCTCAGGGGGAAGGGCAGAGCCAGCAAGAGAACTCCTCATTTCCGTCCCTGCAAACGCGCTCTCCTCTGCCCGGGGCGCTCGGCAATTCGCCTCGGAACCCCAATGGTAATTATTCAGATATCGATCAATTCACACGGCAGAACGCCGCGCGGAATCAGACGCCGCTTCCTCCAGAGCCGCTGACCGAATTCCAAAAGTTTGTCGCCTCCACTTCCGGCCAGACGCTACCCATTTATGGTGCCAGTCTGTTCAGCAGCGTGCCGTCGACCTTTGCACCGCTCGACTTGACCCCGGTTCCGCTCGATTACATTGTCGGGCCCGGCGACGAGCTGCGCATTCGCGCCTGGGGACAGGTGAACTTCCAAATCAACGTGCGCGTGGATCGCTCGGGCGAGGTCTTCTTGCCCCAGGTGGGACCGGTGCATGTGGCGGGGATGGCTTTCTCGGCGCTTGGAGCGCATCTGCGCGGCGCCGTGGGCCGGGTCTATCGCAACTTCGATCTGACCGTCGATGTAGGGCAGATTCGAGCTATTCAGGTCTATGTCTCCGGAGAGGCGAGGCGTCCGGGCGTCTATACAGTCAGTTCGCTGAGTACGCTGGTGGACGCGCTCTTCGCCAGCGGCGGGCCTTCGGTGCAAGGTTCGATGCGGCGTGTCCAACTGCGCCGCGAGGGCGCACTGGTGACCGAATTCGATCTCTACGACCTGCTGATGCGCGGCGACAAGTCGAAGGATGTGAAGTTGCAGTCCGGAGATGTCATCCTGATTCCCGCCGTCGGCCCCCAGGCCGCGGTGACGGGCAGCGTGCGCAATCCCGCGATCTACGAGCTGAAGGAAAACGAGTCGCTGTCGGGCCTTCTCGCCAATGCCGGAGGGGTCTCCTCGGTAGCCTCGGAGGCGCGCGTTTCGATCGAGCGCATTGAGGATCATCGCGACCGGTTCGCCATGGAAGTGGCCTACGACGCCAGCGGCCTGGCCACCGCGATGGCGGACGGCGATCTGGTGCGCGTCTTCTCGATTGTCCCCATCTATCGGAAGACCGTTATTCTGCGGGGCAACACGGCGAATCCAGGACGTTTTGCCTGGCATGTCGGCATGCGTCTGAGCGAGCTGATTCCTGACAAGGAATCGCTGATGACGCGGAACTACTGGTGGAAGCGCTCTCAGGCTGGGCTGCCCGTTCCAGAGTTTGAACCTACGCCTGGCTTCTCCGACATGCGCCAGCCCGCGGAAAACCAAGCCGTTACACTCAAGCCTGCCCCTCCGGAAGAGCCGGACGCATCGGGCCAAAATGGGTTGCAGCAGGGTCAAGGTTTAAGTGCACAGCAGCGCGGCAGAAGCACTTCCTTGGCCTCCCAGCAGGCGGGATTCTCCTCTCGCGTCGTTGCTCCAGCGCAACGAACCGAGATTCGAGCGTTCGCGCCGGAGATCGATTGGGACTATGCCGTCATCCAACGCCTCGATCCCGAGACCTTGAAAGCTGTTCTGATTCCGTTCGACTTGGGCAAGCTCGTGCTGCAGCACGACGCCTCGCAGGATCTCGAACTGCAGGCCGGGGACGTGGTCTCGGTCTTTTCCGAGGCCGATATCCGCGTACCCCTTGCGGACCAGACCAAATCGATCACACTGGACGGCGAATTTATCCATGCCGGCGTGTACACGGCCCAGCCTGGAGAAACCTTGCGCCATCTGGTGGAACGCGCCGGGGGGCTGACGCCCAATGCCTATCTGTACGCTTCGGAGTTTGCCCGTCTTTCGACTCGCGCGTTGCAGCAGGCGCGAATCGATGAATATGTGCAGACCCTGAGCATGGCGATCCAGCGTAGCAGTCTGGCTCTGGCATCGTCCTCCTCCAGCGCATCGCAGGATCTGACCAGTGGCGCACCGGCTCAAAGCAGCGAACGCGATATCATTGCGAGCCTGCGCCAGATTCGCGCTACGGGCCGTATCGTTTTACGCTTTACGCCCAACAGCAGCGGAGTCGACAGCCTTCCCGATATCCCACTGGAGGACGGAGACCGTTTTGTCGTTCCGTCCGTTCCCGCCACGGTCAATGTGGTCGGCTCCGTGTACGATCAGAATTCCTTCCTTTATCAGCCAGGACGCAGGGCGGGGACGTACCTTCGACAGGCTGGCGGACCCAATCGCGACGCCGACCGGGGCCATGAGTTCGTCATCCGCGCCGACGGCGAAGTAGTAAGCCGCGACAAGAACAAATCCATATGGGGCAACGAGTTCAATAACGTGCGCATCTATCCGGGCGATACGATCATGGTTCCCGAAAAGACCTTCAAGCCGTCCGCGCTGCGCGGCTTTACCGATTGGTCGCAGATGTTCTCCCAATTCGCACTGGGCGCCGCGGCGTTGAGCGTGCTCAAATAGCGGGAATCGCAGCCTCCTCTTTGCAGAATGCAGATAGGAGGCGCGCCAGTCCCCTGATCCGGCAGGAACCGATGACGAACGAAACTCCGCTTTCCGAACTGAATGAGCCCGCCGTTTCTCCTTCCGCCGCGCCCGCTGGGCGCAACGCAAAGGAGGACGACGAAATCTCCCTGCTCGATCTTCTTATCGTTCTCGCCCAACGGAAGTTCCTCGTCTTCTGGATCACTGCGGTCTTCGCGATCCTGGCGATCGTGATCTCGCTGCTTCTGCCTGTACGCTACACCGCCACTGTGACGCTGCTGTCTCCTCAGCAGAACTCCTCGATGAGTGCCGCGCTGGCCTCGCAGTTGGGCTCCATGGGTGGCATGGCCGCGCTGGCCGGTGGTAGTCTCGGCCTCAAAAATCCCAACGACATGTTTGTCGCCATGCTGAAAAGCCGCACAGTCGAGGATGCGATGGTGCAGCGATTCGGCCTGATGAAGGAGTACCGCGAGCGGTATCTCTCCGATGCGCGCAAGAGCTTCGAGCGTCACACATCTGTAGACGGCAGCGGCAAGGATGGCATGATCCGTATTTCGGTGGAGGATCGCGATCCGCGCCGGGCTGCTGACATCGCCAACGGTTACGTCGATCAATTTAGAAACCTGTCTCAGCATCTCGCCATCACCGAAGCTTCCCAGCGCAGGCTCTTCTTCGAGCGGGAGTTGGACCAGGCCAAGGACAACCTGGCAGACGCCGAAGAGGCGCTCAAGCAGACGGAGCAGACCACGGGAGTGATCCAACTTGACAGCCAGGCGCGTGCCCTTATTGAATCGGGAGCGGCACTCCGTGCGCAGATTACATCCAGGGAAGTGCAGATTCAGGGGATACAGACGTATGCAACCGGCGAAAACGCCCAGTTGGTGCAGGCACAGCGAGAACTGGATAGCCTGCGTGCGCAGTTGGCGAAGCTGGGCGGCTCTGAAGACGGCTCCAGTGGAGAACTCATGGTCCCCAAGGGCCGGGTTCCTGAAGCAGGTCTCGAATATGCTGCATATGCGACGTCTTTTTGGCCGAAGTAGCTTTCGACCCTACCGGGCCGCTTCTGGATGCTGCGCAGGGCTCCGATGGCGGTGCGGGTGAGGGCGATCTTGTTTCTGGCGGGAGCAGATTTGGTCACATGCTGCTTCAGGTCAGCATTGAGCAGTTCGTCCGGATTCAGTTCCGGCGAGTAGCTGGGCAGATAGAAGACCTCGATCTTGTCTTCATTTTCTTTGAGCCATTTCTTCACGGCTTTGGAGTGGTGCACCCGCAGGTTGTCCAGGATCAGGAAGACCCGCTTCTCGCGCCCATGCACAAGCCGCTTCTTGAAGCCGATCAAGATCTTCGCGTTCAGTGCGCCACTGAAAACCTTCCAGCGCATCTGGCCCTTATTGGTCACCGTCGAAATCACGCTCAACTTCGAGCGGTTGGCATTGGCCAGCACTACGGGAGTCTTTCCCTTCGGCGCGTAGCTACGGCCGCGAACGTCATCCGAGCGCAAGCCAGTCTCGTCACCCCATTGAATCTCCGCGCCTTCCTGCCTGGCCAGCGCAGCGATCTTCAGGTATTCCTCGTTAACCCACTTCTGAACGGCCTCGGGCGACTGCTCGTAGGCTTTCTTCAGCAGCCGTTGCGGCGTGAATCCCCAGCGCTTCAGATACTTGCCCATGTTGCGCACTGTCAGCCGAACGCCATACACGGCCTCGATCAACTCGCTGACCGCCTGGCGCCTCCACAGCGCATAAGCCAGCTTCAACTGATCGGGCGTGCGGTCCTGAATCAGTTGTTGAATCTTCTTCTCTTGCTCGGCCGCCAACTGTCGGCCAGAACCGGACGGCCGCCCGACAATCGGAACCGCTACGGTCTTCCAGCCGCTACGCTCATAGGTCTGCATGGCGCGGATCACCGCCGACCGACCCAACTCGCACTGCGCCACAGTTTCTGCAATCGTCGCTCCGTTCAAACGCAACTTGACCGCGCGACGACGACGCTCATTCAATACACTCTCGGAAGGCGATGGGCCTCGGTCTTCTCCATACCGGCGAAACGATTCAGCCTTACAAAATGTCTCACTCAAATGGGCCGGATCAGTAATCCTGCGCAACATGTTGGGCGGCGGGAAGCCGCGAGAGCTGAAGACCCGGGCGCCAGATCTTGTTTCGCGCCTAATCGGGCATCTCATCAACCTATGCAGGTGCCAGAACGCCGACCAATCCAGCTCTGGCCGCTCACACATCTCGGGATCGAAGTCGTTCCATCGCACTCCGGCCCCTCCAGCAGTGGAAAATGGCCCCTCTGCGCGGCGAGGCTTGGTCCGCTTCGCGCAGTAGACGTCGCACCCGGCGCTGGCTCAAATTGGCGCCACCCACGGGGGGCTTTTATCTCCAAGCGGCTTCGGACGCTGGAGCCCTCGCGCCGGTATAATTCCACCTGTGATGGAAACGACAGGTTGCGGTACAGCTATCGTCACGCCCTTCCGGGCGGATGGGTCGATCGATGAAGCGGCGCTCAGGGCGCTGGTGAACTGGCAGATCGACTCGGGAGTCGACTTCTTGGTGGCCTGCGGGTCAACGGGCGAGGCGGCTACGCTGGACGAGCAGGAGTGGCTGATGGCGGTGTGCATTGTCGCCGAGGCCGCCGCGGGCCGCGTTCCCGTTTGGGCCGGCTGCACCCACAACTCCACGCGCACCTTGCTGCGCCAAGCCGGCCTGCTGCGCCAGGTGCGCGGCATCAGCGCCGTGCTTTCGGCCAATCCCTACTACAACAAGCCCTCGCAGGAGGGGCAGTTTCAGCACTTTCTCGCCCTGGCCAAGGCGGTGGATCCGCTGCCGGTCGTGCTCTACAACGTGCCCGGCCGCACGGCCGCGAACCTGGAGCCGGCGACGGTGGTGCGGCTGGCCGAGGCCGCCGGGAACATCCAGGCCGTCAAGGAAGCCAGCGGCAAGCTGACCCAGATCGCCGAACTGGTTCATTCGCTGCCGCGCGGATTCAAGATCTTCTCGGGCGACGACAACTTGGCTCTGGCCGCCATCGGCATCGGCGCCCACGGGCTCATCAGCGTGGCCGCCAACGAAGCTCCCGCCGAGGTGAGCCGGATGATCCGCGCCGCCCTCAACAACAATTGGGAGGAGGCCCGCGAGCTGGAGCGCCGTTATGCACGGCTCTTCGAGGCCAACTTCTGGGAGTCGAATCCGAGCCCGGTGAAGACCGTGCTCAGCCTCATGGGCCGCTGCACGGACCACGTCCGCCTGCCGCTGGTGCCGCCCATGGCCGCCACGCGCGCCCGGCTGGAGCGCCTGGCCGGCGAACTGGGCCTGCTCAAACACGCGCCCTTGCCGGAAGGCGATTTGGGACTGTTCTGACAGGGAGCAGATAGCTGTCCTTAGCGATCAGCCGCCTGTTGCCGGCTGCCGGCGGTTCTGACTGCTGCGCCCCGAAGTTCGCTGCATTGGGCGGTTCTAACCCGCCAGTTCCTTCTTCACCCATTCGCTTATGGCGCGGCCTTCGGCGCGGAGGCTGGCGGCTTGCAGTCTGGCCTGCACGGCCTTGATCACCTGGCCCATCTCCTTGGGCGTGGGCTTGCTTCCTCTGGCTTGCGCGACTTCCGCCACGGCTTCGGCGACCAGGGCGCGCAGGCCGGCTTCGTCCAGGGCCTTGGGCAGGAACTCCTCGATCACGACGATTTCGGCGGCCTCGATGGCGGCCAGTTCCGGGCGGTTGCCCTTGGTGAACTGCTCGATCGAGTCGCGGCGCTGCTTGACCATGGTGGCCAGCGCCTGCTCGGACTCGGCCTGGGTCGGGGCCTCGCGCTTCTCGATGGCCTTGTTCTTGAGCGCGTTCTTGATCAGGCGCAGCGTGCCGGTGCGCACCGCGTCGTGGGCCTTCATGGCGGTGACGATCTGTTCATTGACGAGCTTTTCCAGTGCGCCTGCTTCGGTCATGGGCTTGTGCCTTCTGTTGCTGGAGTGCGAGCCGGCAACGAGCCGGCTCAAAAGAAAATTGTACGGCTTGCGCCTCGGAGCAGGTGCTCCCGGCTTCGGAGTCCCGCCGGAGGGGGCGCGCGATTCATTGACTTGGGAGGCACCTCCCCCCCTCCTATTTCTGCAAATAAGTTATTTATTTTCAATTGTATACGGAGCATGCTTCGCTCTAAAATCTTGATTCTACTAGAGTTATTTGCAGAATCCTCATGTCAAAGGGGTTATGGGCGTTTTTTCCCCAATTCTTGAGGTTCTAACGCCTTCAACCGGCTCCTGGACGCAGATGCGACGATCCGGCGGTCCTGGATGGGGCAGACCGACGCCTCCGGCGGAAAGATCGCCCTAGAACCATGATGCACCAAGTTGCGGTAATACTCTGCAAACGGCGGGAAGAATTTTTTTGGCCGCGGGCGGGGAAGCCGTGAAGATTCCTTGCCGGGCTGAGGCCCAGCCCACCAAAAGGCTTGGATTTGATGTTTTCCACAGGTTCGCATCCACATAATCCACAAGAAAGTGTATTCTGTGACTGACGGAAGGCGGTCCGGAGATGGAACTGGTTTGGCCCAGGTGTCAGACCCGGTTCCAAATCCAGTGTTGTGAGCCCGAAGTTCGCTGCAGCACGGCCAGAAGGCAGTCGTGTGCAGATCGCCGGAAACGCAGGTCCTTCGACTCCCCGTCGCTACGCTCGGGGTCGCTCAGGATGACAAGTTTGTTGGGATGAACTGAAGAATCACCAATCGAGGAGAAACCATGATTCGCAAGACGCGCTTGTTTACACCCGGCCCGACCCCGCTGCTTCCGGCGGCCCAGTTTGCCATGGCGGCGGCGGATATCCACCACCGCACGCCCGAGTTTCGCGCCCTCTTCCAGAAGGTGCTGGCCCAGTTGAAGGTTTTTGTGGGCACGCAGAACGACGTGCTGCTGCTGTCGTGCTCCGGCACGGGCGCGATGGAGGCTTCGGTCTCGAACCTCACTTCGCCGGGCGATCCGGTTCTGGTGTTGACGGCCGGCAAGTTCGGCGAGCGCTGGGTGGACCTGGCCAAGGCCTTTGGCTGCCAGGTGGATGTGGTGGAGGCGCCCTATGGGCAGACCTTCGACATGGAAGCGGTGAAGAAGGCCCTGAAGCCGGAGCACAAGGCCGTGTACATGCAGGCCTCGGAGACCTCGACGGCCGTGGCGCACGATGTGGAGGCGGTGGCCAAGCTGGTGAAGGGTACCGGGACGCTGCTGATTGTGGACGGCATCACCGGCCTGGGCACGATGACCTTCGACGTGGACGGCTGGGGCATCGACGTGCTGATCGGCGGCTCGCAGAAGGCGGTGATGATTCCGCCGGGCCTGGCTTATTTGAGCGTGAGCGAGAAGGCGTGGAAGGCGATGGATGCCTCGAAGAATCCGCGCTACTACTTTGACCTGCGCAAGGAGCGCAAGAACCAGGTCAAGGGCGAAACGGCTTATACGCCGGGCGTGGCGCTGGTGGCCGGGCTGGGCGCGGCCCTGGACTACATTGCCGGGCAGGCGGGCGGAGACCTGGAAAAGGGCCGCATCGCGCTGATCGACAATGCGCAGGTGAACGCCAAGGCGACGCGCGCCGGGCTGGTGGCGCTGGGCTTCACGCTCTTTGCTCCCACCTCGCCGTCGGCCGCGGCCACCGCTGTTGCCGTGCCGGAAGGCATGGATTCGAGCGATGTGGTGAAGGCGCTGAAGACGCGCTTCAGCCTGGTGATCGCCAACGGCCAGGGCACGATGAAGGGCAAGATCTTCCGCGTGGCGCATCTGGGCTTCTTCGACTATCTGGACACGGTGGCGCTGCTCGGAGCCATGGAGCACATCGCCAAGGAGACGCTGGGGTTGCCGGTGGTCTACGGGCAGGCAGTGGCGGCGGCGCAGCAGGTGTATGCAAAGGCAGCTTCTGGCCTCTAGCTGCTAGCTGGTCCGCATGTTGTGTTGATTCCCAGGTCCCAAAAGCGGGACCTGGGGCATCCGATTGAAGTTGGAAGACCAAGCCTCTGGCTTGAGGCTAGAAGCTGGCAGCTAGGAGCTGCTTTTCATGGCTGAGTTGAGTTTTGGGGAAAAGCTGCTGATTGCGCGGAAGCAGTTGGACCTCTATCAATACGAGATGGCCGAGCGGCTGGGGGTGCACCCGAACTCGCTCACGAAATACGAGCGGGGCGAGGGCAAGCCTCATGCGGCGGTGGTGCGGATCTTCGATCTGCTGTGCGAGCAGCAGGGCATCCGCTTCGATGAGTATGAAAGCGCACAACAGGGCAAGGGAGACGCGATGAAGATCGTTCTGGCAGAGAAGGTATCTCCGGCGACGTTGGCCGTATTTGCGGCCGAGCCGGGGTGGGAAGTTTTGACGCACGACCAGTTGCCGGACGGTTTGCCGGCGGCGCTGGCCGATGCCGATGCGCTGGTGGTGCGCAGCGCGGTGCAAGCCGACGACGCGCTGATGGCGAGCGCGCCCAAGCTGCGGGTGATTGGCCGCGCGGGCGTGGGCGTGGACAATATCGACGCCGAAGCGGCCACGCGGCGGGGCATCGTGGTGATGAATACGCCGGGCGCGAACGCGGTTGCCGTGGCCGAGCTGACCATCGGGCTGATGCTGGCGCTGGCGCGCAAGGTGCCCGCGGCCAATGCGGGCATGCACGCCGGCCGATGGGAAAAGAAGATTCTGCAAGGCGCGGAGCTGCGCGGCAAGACGCTGGGCATTCTGGGGCTGGGGCGCATCGGGCTGGAGGTGGCCAAGCGGGCCAAGGGCTTCGGGCTTGAGATCGTCGGCAGCGATCCGTTTGTTTCGGCCGCGGTGGCGCGCGAGAACGGCATCAAGCTGGTGACGCTGGACGAGCTGATCGCGGGGTCGGACTACATTACGCTGCACGTGGGGCTGACGCCGCAGACCGCCGGAGTGATCAACGCCAAGACGCTGGCGAAGATGAAGAAGGGCGTGCGGATCATCAACTGCGCGCGCGGCGAACTGGTGGAAGACGCGGCGCTGGTGGAAGCGCTGAAGAGCGGCCAGGTGGCCGGCGCGGCGCTGGACGTATTCGCGGTCGAGCCGGCCAAGAATACGCCGTATGCCGAGCTGGACAACGTGATTCTGACGCCGCACATCGCCGGCTCGACGGCCGAGGCGCAGGAGGCGGTGGGCATTCAGATTGCCCGCCAGGTGCGCGATTATCTGAAGCTGGGTGTGGTGCAGAATGCGGTCAATCTGCCTTCGCTGAGCCACGAGGAATATGTGCAACTGTCGCCCTATATCGATCTGGCCGGGCGGCTGGGTTCGTTCCTGGCGCAGGCGGGCAAGGGCGGCGTGGAGGCCATTCACCTGGTGTATGGCGGCACGCTGGCCGAAGCCAAGATCGACCTGGTGCGCAACGCGGCCATCGAGGGCCTGTTGCAGGGCTCGGAGAATGTGAACCGCATCAACGCGGCGGCGGTGGCCGAAGAGCGCGGCATCCGCATTCACGAGGACAAGGAAGAGAGCCATCGCGGCGGCGCGGCCACGGTGCTGACCATCGAGCTGCACTCGGCCGCGGGCAAGAGCCACGCCACAGGAACGGTGATTCACGGCGAACAGCCGCGGCTGCTGGAGTTCGACGGCATCGACATCGAGACGCCGCTGGAAGGCAACCTGCTGGTTTGCCGCAACCTCGACGTTCCGGGCGTGATCGGGAAGATCGGCTCCATTCTGGGCGAGCAAGGCGTGAACATCGCCAACTTTGCCCTGGGTCGCGAGCGCTCCGGGCCCAAGCCGGTGAAGGCGCTGGCCGTGGTGCAGGTGGACGCGCCGGTTTCGGGCAAGGTGCTGGAGGCGCTGCAGACCATCGAGGCGCTGATCGAGGCCAAGCTGGTGATGCTGCCGGAGAGCAAGTTCTAAGGGGTGTTTGGGCCGAGCGAACCTGCTCCGCCCACATGAAAAACCACCGCTCGAGGGCGGTGGTTTTTCAGTTTGAACTCGGAAATGCTTATGCGCGGCTGAGGTAGGCGCCTTCGCTGGTATCGACGCGGATTTTTTCGCCTTCGTTGATGAAGGCGGGCACCTGGACCACGAGGCCGGTTTCAGTCTTGGCGGGCTTGGTGACGCTGGAGGCGGTAGCGGACTTGAGGCCCGGCTCGGTTTCGACGACTTGCAGTTCGACGCTCGCCGGCAACTCGATGCCCACGGCGTTGCCGTCGTGATAGCTGACCTTGATCTGCAGGTTGGGCGTGAGGTACTCGACGGCATCGCCCAGCGTGGCGCCCTTGAGCACGGTCTGTTCGTAGTCCACGGGATTCATGAAGTAGTAGTCGTCGCCGTCGGCGTAGAGAAACTCCATGGAGATTTCGTCCACCACGACCTTCTCAATGGCGTCGGCGGAGCGGAAGCGATGCTCGAACATGGCGCCCGACTTGAGGTTGCGCAGCTTGGCCTGGATGAAGGCGCGCAGGTTGCCCGGCGTGCGGTGCTCCACTTTGAAGACCAGATGCAGTTGGTCGTTGTGCTTGATAATCATGCCCGGACGCAAATGAGTGGCGGGAATCGCCATAAAGTTTGAAGCTCCTTGCTTTGCTTGCGCTCAGTGCGCAAAGAATTCTGGCCTTGGCCCATCTTTCATTGTAGCCCAAGGGAGTCTTGGCGCATGGAGAGAGAAGGACGGCCGGCAAAGGAGGACAGCGCCTTGATAGAGCGAACTTTGCAGTCGGGATACAAGGGGGGTTGCGCCCGGTTACCGCGCCGGTTCGTAGGGCTCGGCGCGCAAGAGATCGGAGAGGATGCCGCGCTCTTCCGGGGTGAAGGCGCCCTGGTAGCGGCTGGAGTTGAGCACCATCTGGCGCTGGTCCAGGGGAACGGCGCGCAGGTCGCGGAAGGCGTTTTTCATGAGCGCCTGGCGATCGGGCGGCAATGCGGCCCAGCGGCGCGCGGAGAGATTGACCCTCATGCGGTCCTGGGGCGACATGCGCTCGAGAATTTCTCCGCGAGCCAGGCGGCGCTGCCGCTGCTCATCGCTCAAGTCATTCAGTTGGTGCAACTGGCGCAGCACACGCTGCTGGTCGCCGGGAGGCAGGCGCTTGAAGCTGGGGTCGCTCTGCAGCATCCGCTCCTGCTCCTGCGCGGGTAGATTGCGGTGCTGATTGAGCCAGTCGCCGAGGTGGCCGGGAGGGGAATTGACGGGAGCCCGGTATCCCGGGTAGCTGGGGCGGCTGTAGCCGGGACCGAGATAAGGCGATCCGGGATAAGCGGGCCGGGGCACGGCGGCTCCGTAGCCGGGCATCGGTCTCGGTTCCGGGTTGGCCTGGGGCCGATTCTGGTTTTGGGGCCGTGCGGGCAGCTGCCTGTTGGAGGCCGGCGGCCGGTCGGCGCGGGAGGGAGCGGCGGAAGCGCGCGCGGAGGGCCGGGGCGCGGGCGCATTGGGATGCTGGCCGCGGGCCCAGCCCGCGGAGGCACAGCACAACGCGAGGAAAGCGGCCAAAGCCAGCCTACCCACCGCAGCCTTTTGTCCCGTATTGCATCCCCCGGTCCACATTGTCCCCGCCCCCGCCGTTCAAACCTTTCAAAAAACCGACAGCTAGTCCCCGTTATCGTTGGTGCTGGAGAGCGCTTCCAACTGATCCAGCAGTTGGGCGTTGCTATCCAGCGTCTGCAAATCGTGCACGACGGCAGTCGGACCCGCGGGCTGCGCCGTCTGATCCCAGTCGGTCACGCCCAGGTAGGTGCCGCCGCCCAGCAGAAGCACGATGGTCAGCGCCATCGCCGCCAGCGGGCGCACGTGCGTCGGCGGTCCATAAACGAACCGGGCGCGCAGCCGCGCCAACCAGTTGGCCGGCGCGGCCGCGCGCTCTTCCCGCATCTGCGCATCCAGCCGGGTCATAAAGTAGGGGCTTGGCTCCGGAGCCTCCCAGGCATCGAGCAGGGCCATCGTCGCACGCAGCTCCCGCAACTCCTCCTGGCAGCGCTCGCACGCGTCCACATGAGTTCGAACCTTGGCAGACACCGCGTCCGGATCGAGCAGCAGGTTTGCCAGCGTCGTCTCCATCCCGGTGCAATTGTCCTTCATCGTTTTCATTGGTTCCACCCCACTCCCCGCCGGTGTCGCCCGGCTTTTTTCCACTTACACAAAATCCTTTAATCTTTCTCGCAGCGTCTGGTAGGCGCGGAAGAGCAGCGACTTGGTCGCCGACTCGCTCAACTTGAGCACCTCCCCGATCTGCCGGTAATCCATTCCCTGGTACTTGTGCATCAGCACCGCCATCTTTTGCCGCTCCGGCAGAGCCATCACGTGCTTGCGGATGGCCGCCATCCTCTCGTCGCGCAGCAGACGCTGCTCCACCGAGGGTTCATCGTCGGCCACATCCGGCGTGGCGCCCGTCTCCTCGTCCGGCGCATCCAGATACAGGGCCTGCGCCGACCGTTCGTGGCGCGTATCGCGCGCGTGGTTCACCGCCAGGTTGGTCGCGATCCGGTAAAGCCAGGTGGTGAACTTGGCTTCGGCCCGGTAGCTCTCGCGCGAGCGGTAGACGCGCAGAAACACCTCCTGCGCCAATTCCTCGGCAACCGCCTGGTTGCGGACCATCCGGAACAGGAAGTGAATCATGCCCCGGTGATACTTTCCCACCAGGTAGTTGAAACCGGCTTCGTCGCCCGCGGCCACGCGCAGCATGATCGCCGCGTCGCTCGCGGGGTCCAGGCCGATCGCCGCTGCCCTGGCATCGCCCTCCGCAACTGGATTCCCATGGGCATCCAAGCCTGGATTTGTGTCCAATCCTGAGTCCGGCCGTGACGCCGCACCCAATCCCAGGGACGAGTTGTCCAGGATCAGGGTTGCCATATCCTCTGGAACCCCATCCGGGCCGGAAGGTTGCGCCCGATGTGCAGTTTCGGAGCCGGAATTTGTGCTGGAACCGCCATTTGCAGCCATGTTCGGCCGGGAGCCGGAAGATCGCGCCATCGCAGAGGCCACCGCCGGGCCGCGCCGGGCCGCGCCGGCCAGTTCCACGCCGCCCAGGCCGGGAACAGCACGCAATGCCGCCTCCCCGTCGGGGGGGAAGTCGGCTGCAGGTCGGATCGATCTGGTTCTCCAGAGCATTGGCGGTCGGTCGCGGGTCAGGGCTGTCCAAACGGATTGTCCGCAAGGGTTGGCCGTAAAGCCCCGCTGGTGTTACTCTAAACTACGGAATGCCCCGCTGGCGCGGTCTTGTGCCAGCCCTCCCAGGGGCGCTTAACTCAGCGGTAGAGTGCCACCTTCACACGGTGGAAGTCGCAGGTTCGAATCCTGCAGCGCCCACCATAATCAATCTATAATTTACGGCCTTTTCAGCCGAATAATCCAACCCACATTCCAGCTCACAGCTTGTGCATCGGTCCCACTTTGTGCGCGTTAGAGACTACATTCTCTGTATCGCGAGTTGCCCTACGTGACCGACTGGAGCGCCTTCGCCAGTTCGACGACACTGATGGCGTCCGTTCTGTCGTCGAGCGGAAAGCGCTCGGCGCCTGGGTACACGTAAAATCGCTTCTGCGGATTCAGATCGGCGCAGGCGGAATGAAAACTGCGCTCGATCTTCGGCGCCGATGTTCGTTTGACCTCGATGGCCCACAGTTCTCCACCCGGAAGCGTAAGGAGAAGGTCTACCTCGGTTCCGTTGGAGGTTCGATAGTAGTGCGCCTCGGTTCCGTCCGGCGCGGCGACGATCAGAGTCTCGATGACAAAGCTCTCCCAGGTTTGGCCAACGACCGGATGGCCGAGCAGAGCTTCCTTATCGCGAATGCCGAGCAGCGCGTGCGCAATGCCGCTATCGCGCACATAGACCTTGGGCGACTTGACCAGCCGCTTGCCAGCATTCCGATGCCAGGCCGGCAGTCGCCGAACGAGCAGCAGGTCAACCAGAAGATCAAGATAACCGGCAACCGTTTTGCCATCGACGGCCAGACCACGCGCCAGAGTGGCGGCATTCAGAATCTGAGCCTGATTGTGCGCCAGCATCGTCCAGAATCGTCTCAGTGTCTCCGCCGGTATGCGAGGGCCGAATTGCGAGATGTCGCGCTCCAGGTAGGTGCGGACAAAATTGCGCCTCCAGAGCAGGCTGAGATCGTCGGACTCGGCCAGAAAGCTGCGCGGAAATCCACCCCGGACCCAGAGCGTCTCAAGCGAAGCCGGATCGATCTCCAGAGCATCGAATGGACCGAGTTCTAAATAGGAGATACGCCCCGCCAGACTCTCGCCGGACTGCTTGAGCAGATCCATAGCGGCCGATCCGAGCAGGAGGAACCGGCCATTGGCTTTTCCGTGCCGCCGTCCCTGGTCGATGATCCCCCGCAATTGCTGAAACAACTCCGGCACGCGGTGCACCTCATCGAGGATAACCAACTCGTTTTCGTGGTCCGCAAGATACAGGCTGGGATTGGCGAGCTTGGCACGGTCGTTCTCATCCTCAAGGTCCAGGTAGATCGAAGTTGTCTGTTCGCCAATCTCCAAAGCAAGGGTTGTCTTTCCCGCCTGGCGCGGCCCCAGCAGGACGACAGCCGGAGAATGGCGAAGCAGTTCATTCAGATGGAAAGTGAGGCGGCGGGAGATCATGTATGCAATTATGGACTATTGCTCCATAATTGCAATATATTTTGGTGGCCGCGCGGTTTTCCTACCTACAGCTATTGCTGTCTCGCACGACTTCCCCGCACTTTGGCAGCCTGCGGTGCTGTAAGCCATTGAAAATAAAAATGTAGGAAGATTCACACGGGGGAAGTCGCAGCTTCGAATCCTGCAGCGCCCACCATAATCAATTCCTCAAAATAATTTGCTTGCGGGTTCCCGACGAAACGGGAATCAAGATGTTTTTGTGGCCTTCGCAGAGGCGTGCCGAGAGGATTTGCTCTTTTGCGCACAGGATCGCAGCGGATTCAGAGCCGTTCCGCAGCGCCGCCCGCTGAGCCAGCGCGTGGCTGGGGGCGATTCCGCCATCGTGTACACTAAACCAAAGACTCTGAAACTACAGGTCATTCGCTTGGATTCTCCTCAGAACCAGCAGGAATTGTCACTGCTCAGCGGTGACGAGGCGGTCGCCATGGCCGCCTTCGACGCCGGGGTAAAGCTCGGCACGGGATATCCCGGCACTCCCTCCACGGAGATTCTCGAAACCTTCGAAACCCTTGGCGGAAGAGCGCAATGGTCGCCCAACGAGAAAGTGGCGCTGGAAGTTGCCATCGGCGTCGCCTTTTCCGGTGCGCGCGCGCTGGTCACCATGAAGCATGTAGGGCTGAATGTGGCCGCCGACCCCTTGTTCACCGTGGCGTATACGCGGCTGGACGGGGCGCTGGTGGTGGTTTCGGCCGACGACCCCGGCATGGCTTCAAGCCAGAACGAGCAGGACAATCGCCGTTACGCCCTGGCCGCCGGCGTGGCCATGCTCGAACCCTCCGACTCGCAGGAAGCCTACGAGTTCACCTTGCGCGCCATCGAAATCTCCGAGCGCTGGCAGACGCCCGTTCTGTTGCGCATGACCACCCGCGTTTGCCATTCCAAAACCATCGTGCGGCGGGGAACGGTGGCGATCTCCGCGCCGCACACGCCGCACTTCGAGCACGATTTTCCCTCCCGCGTCATGATTCCGGCCTACGCGCGTCCGGCGCACCGGCGGCTGCGCAAGACGCTGGCGCAGATGGCGGCCTGGAACGACGAAGCGGGTCCGAACCAGCTCATTGAAGGTTCGTCCTCGCTGGGCATCATCGCCTCGGGCTCAGCCTTCCAATATGTGCGCGAAGCGGCGCCTGAAGCCAGCGTGCTGAAACTGGGAATGACCTATCCGCTTCCTCTAGAGCGCATGAGGGCCTTCGCTGAGAGCGTCGATCTGTGTTTCGTCATCGAAGAAGGCGATCCGTATCTGGTGGAGGCCGCGCGCACGGCGGGCATCGCGGTCGAGGCCAAGCCGGAGATGTACCGGTTCGGCGAACTGAATACGGCCCGCGTGCGCCGCATTCTGGAGGGCGACGAATCGGCGGAGGCGAAACCGGTTCCCGGCAAGCCGCCGGCTCTCTGTCCGGGCTGTCCGCATCGCAGCGTCTACACGGCACTGAAGAATCTCAACTGCATCGTTCCCGGCGACATCGGCTGCTACTCGCTCGGAGTCCTGCCGCCCTTTGAGGCGATGGACACGCTGGTGTGCATGGGCGCGGGGATCGGCGTGGGCCTGGGAATGCGCCACTCATTGCCGCCCGAGGAAGCAAAGCGCGTGGTCAGCGTCATCGGCGACAGCACCTTCGTTCACAGCGGCATCACCGGCCTGGTGGAGATGGTCTATAACCCGCCGGCCAGCGGCCATGTGGTGCTGATCCTGGACAACGGAACCACGGCCATGACCGGTATGCAGGAGCATCCGGGCACCGGGCGCACGCTGGCGCACGCATCCACCGGCAAGGTGATATTTGAAGATCTCGTGCGCTCTCTGGGCGTGCGCAACGTTCACGTGATCGACCCCACGCAGGAGCCGGAGAGGTTTCAGCAACTGATTCAAAGCTGCCTGGACACGCCCGAGCTTTCGGTGGTGATTGCCCGCCGGAACTGCCTGCTGGCAACCCGCTCGATCCGCGAGTACGAGAGGTGCAATGAGCGGCAAACCGACTAACGTTGTCATCGCGGGACTGGGCGGGCAGGGCGTAATCAAGGCCTCCGACATCCTGGCCGACGTTGCCTTCAGCGCCGGGCTGGACGTGAAGAAGAGCGAACTGCATGGAATGAGCCAGCGCGGCGGCTCGGTCTCCAGCGATGTGCGCTTTGGCGAGCGCGTCTTCAGCCCCATGGTGCCGGAGGGCGAAGCGGATTTTCTGGTGGTCATCGCGCCCGACCAGGTCGCGGTGAACGCCGCGTCGCTGGCCCCAGGCGGCGTCCTCATCGAACCATCTCAAATCGACGAATCCAGCCTGAGCAACAAGAAAAGCGTGAATGTGGCGCTGCTGGGCGTGTTGAGCCGTCATCTTCCATTTCCCGTCGAGGCTTGGACAGCCGCTCTCGAGCGCAACCTGCCCGAGAAACTGCACGAGGCGAATTTCGCGGCGTTTTCTCTCGGACGTGCACTATGAACTTAGTCCTGGAATCGAGCGTCATCGACTGTCATCCCGCCAGCGTACCGGATTACACACCCGCATCCCAGCTCCGCGATCTGCAGTTGCAGCGTCTGCAATCCGTGGTTGCGCGCTCCTGGCAGCATGTGGAGCTCTTTCGCTCGCGCATGGAAGAACGCGGCCTGGCGCCCTACGATATCCGCTCGCTTGAGGACATCGCCAAACTGCCCTTCACCGTGAAGAGCGATCTGCGCGACACGTACCCCTTCGGGCTTTTTGCCAGCCCCATGAAAGATGTGGTCCGTCTCCACGCCTCCAGCGGAACCACCGGCAAGCCCATCGTCGTCGCGTACACAAAAGAAGATGTGGATGTGTGGACCTCGGTGCTGGTGCGCTGTTTCGCCGGCTGCGGCTTGCATCGCGGCGACATCGTGCAGAACGCCTATGGCTATGGCCTCTTCACCGGCGGCCTGGGCGCACACTACGGCGCCGAAGGACTGGGCGCGACCGTCGTCCCCACCTCCGGCGGCCACGCCGATCGCCAGATCATGCTGATGAAGGACTTTGGCGTGACGGCGATGTGCTGCACGCCCACTTATTTTCTGCACCTCATCGACCGCGCCGCCGAACTGGGTGTGGACATGAAAGAACTGCCGCTGCGGGCAGGCGTCTTCGGCGCAGAGCCGTGGTCGGAATCGATGCGCAAGTACATCGAGAAGATGAGCGGCATTGAGGCATTCGATATCTACGGGCTCTCGGAGATTATTGGGCCGGGCGTCGGCTGCGAATGCCGCCGGCATCAGGGCTTGCACATCTTCGAAGATCACTTCTATCCGGAGATCATCGATCCCGACACAGGCGTGCCGCTGCCGGACGGGGCGGAGGGCGAACTGGTGCTGACCACGCTGAGCAAGCAGGCGATGCCCATGATCCGCTACCGCACGCGCGATATCACCATGCTGATGCCGGGTACCTGCGAGTGCGGGCGCACGTTGCGGCGCATCGGCCGCATCGGCCGCCGCAGCGACGACATGCTGATTATTCGCGGCGTCAATGTCTTTCCGTCGCAGGTGGAGTCCGCGCTGCTCGAGATCGAGGGCACCTTGCCGCACTTCCAAATTCTGCTCACCCGCGAGCAGGGACTGGATCAGATGGAAGTGCAGATCGAGGTGACGCCGCAGATGTTCAACGACAAGATCGGCGCGTTGCAGGGACTGCACGCGAGGCTTCAAGGCGCGCTCGATCGCGTGCTGGGAATACGGGTCCGGGTGGCGCTGGTCGAGGCGTATTCTATCGAGCGTAGCCAGGGCAAAGCCAAACGCGTCATCGACAGGCGGACCTCATGAAGATTCAACAGATATCGCTTTTTGCCGAAAACAAGCCGGGACACATCGCAGCACCTGCGCGCCTGCTGGCTCAGGAAGGCATCGACATCCGCGCCTTGTATCTGGCCGATACCGAGAAATACGGCATTCTGCGGATGATCGTCTCCGACTGCGGGAAGGCCGCCACGCTTCTCCAAGCGCATGGATTCGTCGCGAAGGTGACGGAGGTTCTTGCCGTCGAAGTGGCCGACCGGCCGGGAGGCCTGGCCGATGTTCTGGGGGCGCTGGACGGATGCGGCATCAACATCGAGTACATGTATGCTTTTCCCTATGTCCGCAGCGACCGGGCCATCCTGATCTTCCGCTTCGCCGATCTGGATGCGGCGATCGCGTGTCTGCAGGCGGCGGGCATCAACCTGGTGGCCAGCGAAGAACTGCTGGAAAAATAGAAGGCGCGCGACGATGCCCGTTTCAAAGACGATCGCAAGACAACTCGAGAACGCTTCCTGGATTCGGCGCATGTTCGAGGAGGGCGTGCGGCTGAAGCGCGAGCGCGGGGCCGACGCGGTCTTCGATTTTTCCCTCGGCAATCCGGATGTGGAGCCGCCGCCCGCGGTGCTCGATGCATTGCGCCGCGTGGCGGCCGGCAACCGCCCCGGATCGCATGGCTACATGCCCAATCCCGGCTATCCGCAAGTCCGCGAGGCCGTCGCCAACAAGCTGCGCAGAGAGACCGGGCAGGACTTTACGGCCGAGGATGTTTTCATGACGGTCGGCTCCGCGGGCGCCTGCAACGTCATCCTCAAATCGATTCTCGATCCGGGCGACGAAGTCATCGTTCTCGTGCCCTACTTTGCCGAGTACCAGTTCTATATCGCCAACCACGGCGGACGCATGGTTCCGGTGGAGACCGACGCATCGTTTTTGCCCGACGCGGAGCGCATCGCGGCGGCCATCACCCCGCGAACCCGCGCGATTCTGCTCAACACGCCCAACAATCCCACCGGACGGGTTTATCCGGAGAGCGTGCTGCGCGATTTGCAAGCGATGCTCGCGCGCGCCGGCCAGCCCATCACGGTCATCAGCGACGAGCCGTACAAGTCCTTCGTTTACGACGGGCAGCGCCAGCCCGAGGTGGCGTCGTTCATCGCCCATACGGCCATCTGCAACTCGTGGTCGAAGTCGCTGGGGTTGCCGGGCGAGCGCATCGGTTATCTGGCGCTCTCGCCGCACCTGGACGACGCCGCGAACCTGCGCCGCGCCTGCGCCTTCAGCAATCGCACCTTGGGCTTTATCAACGCGCCCGCGATCTGGCAGTGGGTGATGCTGGAGTCGCTCGATGAGACCATCGACCCCGCGCCCTACGAGCACAAGCGCAACGTACTTTGCGATGCGCTGGCGGCCATCGGCTACGAGGTCAGGCGGCCCGAGGGCTCGTTTTACATCTTCCTCAAGACGCCTATTCCCGACGACATCGCCTTCACCGCGCGGCTCGCGGAAGAGGGCGTGCTCGCGGTTCCGGGTACGGGTTTCGGGCGCTCCGGTTACATCCGCCTCTCGCTCACGATTCCCCTGGAGCGGATCGAGAAATCGATCGCCGGATTCGAGCGCGCGTTTCGCGCCCTGGCCGGCTAGGGCGGTTCTCCCATTAGATACCCTTGACGGTTCTTCCCGGCGCGCGAGCGGCCGCGCCGTGCATAATGGATGAAACCGATGCCCAACTCCCAACCGATGACCGAGACCATAGCGGCACGAGCGCGCGCCAAGGCCAGGTTCTTTCCGATCCTCGCGCTGACTGGCATCGTACTCTGGCCCACCGGAGTCGCCGCCGCCCTGCTCGGTTTTCCAACCTCCGGCGCGGTGCTGCGCGTGGCCGCCATTTCGTTCTTCGCCTGCGCCGCTCTGCTCCGTTCCTCGCTCATCCTGTGGACATTTCTCGCCATGCTGGCCGGCGTCGAGCTGGGCCTGGATGCGCCGCACGTGGCCACGCAGACGCGCTTTCTGGGCGATCTTTTCCTGCGTCTGATTCGCATGATCGTCGCGCCGCTGCTCTTTGCCACCATCACCACCGGGATTGCGGCTCACAGCCAACTGCGCACCATCGGCCGCGTGGCCGTGAAGGCGCTCATCTATTTTGAAGTGGTCACGACGCTCGGCCTGATTCTGGGCGCAGCGGCGATGAACCTCTCCGGCGCGGGCTGGGCGGTGGCGCTGCCCGCTGCGCAGGTTGCCGCGCCCGCCGCGCAGAGCGTGCAAGGCTGGCAGCAGGCGGCGCTCAATCTCTTTCCGGAGAACATTGCGCAGGCCGTGGCGCAGAATCAGATTCTTCAGGTGGCCATCTTCTCGCTGATGTTTGGGGTGGCGCTGGCCCTGGTGCCGAAACCCAAGCGCGTGCCGTTGCTCTCCATCTTGCAGTCGCTGGCGGACACCATGTTTCAACTCACGCGCATCGTCATGCTTCTGGCGCCGCTGGCCGCCGGCGCGGCATTGGCCTATACGGTGGGCGGCCTGGGCCTGGCCACGCTGCTTCCTCTGGGCAAGCTGGTGCTCACCTACTACGCGGCGCTGGCCGTCTTCAGTCTGCTGGTCCTGATCCCCATCCTCATCGCCTTTCGCATCCCGATCGCGAGATTCGTGGCCGCCGTGGGCGAGCCGGCGGCGATCGGATTCGCCACCACCGCATCGGAAGCCGCTTTGCCCCTGGCGATGGAGCGCATGGAAGAGTTCGGCGTGCCGCGCTGGATTGTGGCCTTCGTGATTCCCACCGGCTACAGCTTCAACATGACCGGCTCGAGCGTCTATCTCTCCATGGCCGCGGTCTTCGTCGCCCAGGCGGCGGGGATTCACCTCACCCTGGTGCAGCAGATCGCCATGCTCGCCACCCTGATGCTGGCCAGCAAAGGCGTCGCCGGCATGCCGCGCGCCGTGCTGGTGGTGCTGCTGGCCACGGCCAGCGCCATTCATCTTCCCACCGCGCCGATCCTGCTCATTCTCGGCATCGACGCCTTGATGGACATGGGCCGGACGCTGATGAACGTGGTGGGCAATTGCATGGCCAGTGCGGTGATTGCCCGTTCCGAGCGAGCCTTGCCTGCCGTCTGGGAGCCGATGGAGTTTTGACGGCTTATCGATCGAGGAATTTCCCTCGACTCAGCGGCTCCTCACGCCGCCCGCCCCTTTTTCCTCATGCGAACCTGGCGGATCAGGACCTCTGCCGGAATCTTGAGATGGTGATTCAGTTGCCGGATCATGGTCAAGGACAAGGCACGATCCCCACGTAGCACCTCATAGACGCGGGTTCGATTTCCAATAATTCCAATCAGGGACTTTTTGTCCTCGTCTTGCTGCTCCAGGCGGAATTTGATGGCTTCGATTGGGTCCGGCATATCCATGGGGAAATGCGCCTCTTCATAGGCTTCCACCAGGGTCGCGAGTATCTCCAGGCGGTCGCCGTCCGAAGTGCCCTCGTCGGCGCCCCACAGGCGTTCGATCTCGCGCAAGGCTGCTTCGTGGTCTGCGTCAGTTTTGATGGGTTTCAGATGCATATTGGACCGTCCTTACGTCGATTGCGTCGTATTCCTTGTGCGTTCCCAGCCACTTGATGAAGACAATCGCCCGCCGGTAATCCACAGCGGTCACCAGGCGATAGGCGTTCCCTTTGATATTGAAGACCACCCGGTCGGCTCCGACGATGCTTGCGTTTGCATAACTTGCCTTCACGTCGGAGGAACTCTTCCACTCTGCCTGTCGCGCCTCTTGAAACCAGGAATCGAGAGCGGCCTTGAGGGCACGCCGATCCTTGTGCCCCTCCAGCTTTTCGATGAACCGAGTCAGCGTGCTTCTGGCGATAATGCGCACATCGACATATTACCATGTTCCCAAAATGGGCACAAGGCGCATTGCCATCGTTGATCGAAAGACTCCAGTAGAAAGCACAAGGGCGGCGCGGCCACAAAGCTCGCGCCGCCCTTGTGCTTTCTGCCCGCAGTGATGCTCCGGACCGGTTCGATACCCTCCCGGCGATTCGCTCATCCCGCTCCCGGTTTTCAACAGGAAGAGCGAAGAAGGCCGGATTAAACCTTGGGAACAGTACCGATGGTCTTCAGAATGCGCGAGACAATCTGGTACGGATCGGCTTCGGAATTCGGACGGCGATCCTCCAGGTAGCCCTTGTAGCCGTCACGGATGAAGTTCACAGGCAGCCGGACCGAAGCGCCGCGATCGGAGAGGCCGTAGCTGAACTTGTCGATGGCTTGCGTTTCGTGCAGCCCGGTCAAACGCAGATGGTTGTCGGGCCCGTAGACGGCGATGTGCTCGGCCACATTGTCCGCGAAGGCCTTCATGAGAGCTTCAAGGTATGCCTTGCCGCCGACCTCGCGGATGTATTTCGTCGAGAAGTTGGTGTGCATGCCCGAGCCATTCCAGTCGCCCTTGATGGGTTTGCAATGCAACACAACATCCACTTCGTACTTCTCGCACAGGCGCATCATCAAATAACGGGCGATCCAGAGGTCGTCGGATGCCTTGGCCGAGCCTTTGGCGAAGATCTGGAATTCCCACTGCCCCTTGGCCACTTCAGCGTTGATGCCTTCATGATTGATGCCGGCAGCAAGACACAGGTCCAGGTGCTCTTCTACGATTTGACGGGCAATGTTGCCCATGTATTTGTAGCCTACGCCGCAGTAGTACGGGCCCTGGGGAGTGGTCGGATGACCGTCTTTCGGAAAGCCAAGCGGGCGCCCGTCCTTGTAGAGGAAGTACTCCTGCTCAAAGCCAACCCACAAGTCGGGATCGTCTTCGATGGTGGCGCGCATGTTGGTGGAATTGGGCGTGCCATCCGGGTGCATGACCTCGCAGAGAACCAGATAAGCATCCTTGCGGCTTGCATCGAAGTACAACGCCACCGGCTTCAAAACGCAGTCGGATTTCTTTCCCTCGGCCTGCATCGTGGAACTGCCGTCAAAACCCCAAAGGGGTATCTCAGCAAGGGTGGGGGGTTGGTCAAAGGTCTTGAGCTGGGTCTTCCCGCGAAGTTCAGGAATCGGCTGTTTGCCGTCGAGCCAGATGTATTCGAGTTTGTACTTGGGCATAAATCTCCTCTTGGCTAGAAAGATGCGGATGTTCTAGACAAGAGTAGGGTTTGGGGCATAAAGACGGCGTGAAGATTCCTGAAAGAGAGAGGTCAGCCGCCGAGGATCACGGGTGCTGCGCGAGCAGGATCATGAGCAGCAGAATCACCACGGGAATGAGCGCCAAGGCGCTGTAATAGATGACCTTGCGCGACAGATGGGATTTGCGCTTTTCCCAGTCCCGCAGCTCCGCGCGGTCCTCCACGCCCACCTGGTCCAGGTGTTCCAGATCGCGGATGAAATCCTGCGCCTTCGGGTACCGGTTCTTGGGGTCCCGTTCCAATGCACGGTACAAGACCTCCTGCAATTGAGGCGTAATTGTGGGATCGGCCACGCAGGGCGGAGTGGGATGGTTCAGCAGGCGGTCGTTCATCGCGGCCAGGGGCGAAGGGCCGTGAAAGGGCTGCTTGCCGGAGAGCATTTCGTAGAGAATCACGCCCACCGCGTAGATGTCGGAGCGGCCGTCGCCTCGCTTGCCCTTGACCTGTTCGGGAGAGATATAGTCCGGGGTGCCCAGCGTGGCCGTGAAGTTGGCATAGGTCAGCCGCCGCGCCGCGGCGTCGCTGGCAATGCCAAAGTCGATGAGCTTGATGTTGTCGTCCGCATCTACCATAATGTTTTCCGGCTTCAGGTCGCGGTGCACCACGCCGTTGGCATGGATGTACGCCAGGGCCTCCAGCACGCCGAGGGCGATGCGGATGGCGCGCTCGTGCGTCAATCTGCCTTCGGTGAGAATCTGGCGCAGAAGCCGTCCCTCGCACCACTCCATCACCATGTAGACGCGGGAGCGCTTCTCTCCGCCAAAGACGCGCATGACCTTGGGGTGATTCAGCTTTTCGCCGATCCCGGCCTCGCGCTGGAAGCGGTCGAAGAGAATGGGATCGGCTTCCATGTCGGGGTGAGGAATCTTCAGGGCGACCTGGCGGTTGTCGCGCAGGTCCGTGGCGCGAAAGATCGAAGCCATTCCGCTGCGGGCCACAGGCGCCTCAATGCGGTAGGAATCGATTTGCGAACCGGTTTCTATGCTGTCGAGAAAGCCCATCGTGCGGGTTGCTCCATCCAGTGAACTCTCTCTACTGTACCGGGAAACAGTCCAGGAACAGTAAGGGTTCCGTAAGACTTTTCCATTGCCCCTTTCCGGGGCCGGATCAGGCCGGCAGCCGGTAGGGCCGGCCGCGGTACATGCCCACCTGCTCGACCGCGCGGACGCGGATCACCTGCGCGGTGGTGTTGTCGCCGCCGTCGATCTCGACCGCGCGCGCCACCAGTTCGCGGGCAATTTCGTCCATGGGCTTGTTGTGCTGGGAAACGATCGCCGCCATCTCCTTCTCGCCCATCTCGTCATGCAGGCCGTCGGAGCAAAGCACCAGAACGTCGCCGGCCTGCACGGTGAGAGCAGTGGTGTCGGGCGAGACGAACATCTCCGGCCCCAGCGAGCGAATGAGCACATGCCGCGATTCCGACTCGGACACTTCCGCGGCGGAGATCAGGCCCAGTTTTCTCTGCTCGTTGACCCACGTATGGTCCTGGGTTACCTGTCTGGCGCGGCCGTTGCGCACCAGGTAGCAGCGCGAGTCGCCCACATGCGAGACGATCGCCTGATCGTAGCGCAGAGCGCAGGCCACCAGAGTCGTGGCCATCTTCTTGCCCCGATAATTTTGCGCCAGGGTGCAGTCGTGCACGGCGGCGTTGGCGTGCTGGATGAGGCGCGGCAAAAGGCTGATGAGCATGGTGTCGGCCTGCGCCTTGCCGAACTCGTCTACCAGAACCGATACGGCGGTCGACGAGGCGACCTCGCCCAGATCCAGGCCGCCTACACCGTCGGCAACCGCGAACAGAAAACCATGGGAACGCGCCTGGTGGCGCGAATTGGGGATGAACGATCCCATCGCGTCTTCATTGTTTGTGCGAACTTTGCCGAAATCCGTAGCCTGGCCGAACTGTACATCCAGCATCTGCGCTGCCGCCTCAGGCATCTTCGCATTGCCGCCGAAGATGTCTCTTGGAGATTGTGAAGCATCGACTTCAAAAAAACCACTGGGTGGTCTTCCGTTTCTCGCCTCGTGATGAGGCTGAGGACGGATTCCACCCAGCGGTCGCGCTTCGGTTGAGGTGCCGTTGAAAGAGTTTACTTGGCCGTGAGCAAGATCTCTTTGCCCTTGGCCTTCGACGAGCGAAGGAAGTAAATGGCTCCGTAAATGCCCCAAACGGCTGAGATGCCCAGCGCCAGGAGCGGTTCCTTGAAGGTGCCCAGGCCGAAGACCGGGCTGATCAGATAGAAGGCCATGCAGACCAGGTTCGCCAGCAGGCCGAATCCCGGGATGAGCAGGTGATAGACCACGTTGTAGTCCTCGCGCTTGTGGTAGGCCACAATACACAGGAAGCAGCTCAGCGCATACAGGATGAAGGTGCCGAAGTTGGAGGTGAGCGTGATGGTGAGCAGCGAGTTGGGCAAGGCCGCCAACTGGTCGTGCGAGAGATAGCCCCAGTTGGAGAAGATGCCGTGTGGCAGCGCGGCGATGGCCGCGTCGGTGGGCGCGCCGGCATCGCCAAAGACCAGCGAGACGGCGATGACGCCGATGACCGCGGAGATGGCGGCCAGCGTCCAGATGGCTTTGCGGGGGCTGAGCGAACCGGCATGGAGAACGCCGAAGTGCTCGGGAGCCTCATCGTCCTTGCCCATGGCGTAGGTGACGCGGGCGCCGGTGTTCATGCAGCTCAGCGTGGTGCCGATCAGCGCCAGGAAGACGGTGAAGGCCTCGGCCAGCATGAAGTAATGGCCATTGCCATGGCCCAGCAGCGCGTCGCCGACGATGATCATCATGTCGCCGATAGGTGCCGCGGAACTGGAGGCGCTGGCCATTGTGTATCCGGAGTTGAGGAAGTAGTTGGCCGCGAAATATTCGATCAGGTAGCAGATCAGCCCCTGAATCAACAGCGAAGAGATGACGGCGATGGGAATATGCTTGGTTGGGTTTTTGGCTTCGCCTCCCATCGAGGTCACCGATTCGAAGCCGACCAGGATGAGAATGGCGACCGTGGCCTGAATGAACAGGAAGCTGAATTTGTGCGGCGCAATCACCGACTTGGCCGACGTGTGGGTGAGGAAGTTGCCGCTCGCGTCCTTTTCGGGATAGTCGATGGTGAAGGGAACCGGCTTGCCGGCCGAGTCGAGCAGCGGCAGCGGAGCGCCGGTGGAGTCGCGCAACGTCGAGCCGTCCTTCGCGGTGGCGAACTGATAGCTGTAGGTCGCCAGCGTTTGCCCGTCGTACTGGAAGGCGGCCGCGCCCGCTGGGTGGCTGGTGCGATAGCCGATCGCCAGCACGCTGAAGACGAGCAGCGCCGAGATCTGAATGATGTTGATCGCGAGGTTGACGGCGGTCGAGGCGCCCGCGCCCTTCGATGCGATCCAGCCCACGAAGAACGAGAAGACAATCGCGATCAGCGCCATGAACAGCGGTCCAGGATTCGAGCCGCTCATCACGCTGGGATAGAGGAAGCCGACTACATAGCCGCAGAAGATGCCCGTGGTTGCCACCATCACGCCGGGATAGACCCAGTAGTAGAGGTGAGAGCCCCAGCCGACAATGAACTTGGCCACGCGGGCGTACTTGAACATCTTGTCCTTCGACAGCAGGGCCTGCTCTGCGTAGTAGTAGCTGGAGCCGGTGCCGGGATAGAGCTTGGAGATTTCAGCGTACGCCACGGCGGTGGCCAGACAGAGGAGCAGGGCGCCGAAGATGCCCAGCCACATGGCTGGCGCGGTGGTGCCCGTGGTGGCCTGGATGTAGAAGGTGAGCCAAAGGAAGGCGCCGGGGGCGATGAGAGCCATTGCGTTGCTGGTCAGCCCGGTAAGGCCCAGGGTGGCCTGCATCTGAGGTGCTTTTTGATCTGCCATGAGCATTCTCCTGAATGAAGTTCGTCTGGCTGCTCCCGGCGGCTGGCCCCCGGGATTTACGTAGAGCTCGCCCGTATCCAGATTCATCTTCGGGCCGGTATGGGTAAGCTGAATGAGTTAGTTGAATGCTAGATTCGACGCGATAAAGATGAAATGAGGAAACTGAAATCGGAAGCCGGCTTCCCCGATCGAGGAGGGAATCAACTGCGTAAGATCGGCGATGCAGTCCCGGCCGGACCCGCTCTGTGCCTGGCCGGAACTGAAGGATCGGCTATCTAGCGCTTGGGTCCGAAGAAAGCTACAAAGCCCGCCGTCACCGTCGATTGCGCGTCCACCATGTTGGTGTCGCCCTTGTGGAAGAAGGGCACGGTGGACCAGTCGCGACGATACTCCAGCCGGGCCAGCAAACCTTCCGGCCACTTGTACTCATAAGTGCCGGTGAACTCTTTCACATCCTGCTTGCTACCGGTGGCAAAGCCCTGATAATCGTCGAAGTATTCGAAGCGGCCGGCAAGCGCGGAGTTGGCTGTTACTTGCTGGCGCGCGGCCAGGGCTACGCCCTGCCAGCGATTCAAGAGGTTGTCGTCATGAGCGAGGGCGGCATTGGCGGCCACTAAGGCATCGCGGTTCTGGCCGTAGTCGTAGTTGATATACGCGTTGAATTTGGCGTTGGGGGTCAAGAGCAGCGTGGTATCGATCAGGTTGCGATAGCCTTTCTGCGTGTTTGGATTCTCAGGACCCGTGTAATAGTTCAAATTCCAGGTGTACTTGGGTTTCACATACGCGCTGGTAAGTCCGATCGTCGCGCCCCCGTTGGTCTTGGTCACGTTGTTCCAGCCGTTGACCACCTGCAGGCCGACAGTCTCGGTTTTTGAAAGCGGAACCGAGGAGCGCAGGCCGAGATGGAAATAGGGAATGGCATAGGCGAACAGCAGCGAGCGGGAGTAGTTCCAGTTATCTTTGGACTCGATGACTTCCGCGCCAGCCGAGGTAACGAACTTGCCGAAGTCCAACTCCAGCCCCTTGGCCTTGGGCGGTTTCAAGCTGAGGAATGCCTGCTCGATATAGTTGAGCTGAGCTTTTGTCTTTGGGTCGCTGGGCGCAGAGTAGTTGTTGTTGACCAAGGTGTTGGTGCGGCCGTAAAGAAAGTCGACATGGGCGCCGACCGGATCGGGATCGTGGTTCAAGGTGAGTTTGGCCGCGCTCAAGTTGAACTGGTCGGTCTTGTCGTTGAAGTTATACAGGTCGTTGACCTGGCCATTGGCGGAGTCGCTGGGCCGGTTGGCGTTGTAACTGTAGTAGCCGTCGATGAAGCCGCTGATGTCCATGGGGCCAACGCTCCATGTGGGAGCGGCCGGAGCCGCCGCGGGTGTCTGATCGGCAGGAGCGGGTGCTGGAGCCGGAGCCGCTGCGGGCGCGGGGGCTGGTGCTGGCGGAGCCGGTGTTTGTGCGCCAGCGATCATGGCCATTGCCATGGCCGCTCCGGCCATCGATTGCAGTATGCGATTCGGGTTCAAATACATCGGCACTGTTCCTCCCAGATAAAGATGGTGGTTGTATGAAACGATTCCAGCCAAAAAAATGGATGCAAACGGAAGCACCCTATCCGGTGCAAACTCATGACCAGCCACGCCTTCAGAACGACCTGGCCTAAGTGGCCATGCGAACTCCCAAGAGAAGGATTTACGCGTTTCCTGGGGTGGTCCGGTCATTGCGGATTAACATAAGGTTTGCAAACGGAACATAAAGAAGCCGTGAGGATTGAAAAAAGAATTCATCACGCCTTCCTTGTGCATTCACGATTTCAGTCCGGGCCGGCGGCGCCTCGCTGGAAGCAGCCATCGGCCTGCGGCAACGGGAGACGCGCGCGGAATGCGCCGTGAGATTCCCGTGAAAGTCCTGTTAGAATTCGTCTACGCTTTCCCCGAGACGGTTCTGCTGTGCATTGCTGATTGGGATGGACGCGCCTTTGCGGCAGATTTCTCCCGATCCCGCGGGAAGCGAAAGGTTGGTAGCAGGTTGTCTGCAAGCTACATTCCGGGACGTTCTGTCTACGGCTCCAGGCGTTCGCTTGGCTCCTCTTCGCGCGCTCTTTTGTTCGCGCTGGAGTGTGCGCTGGGCATTGTGGCCGTCATTCTCGTGGCGGCTTTTGCGCACTGGTCGGGCTGGCTGCTGCCCGTGGCCGTGCTGCTTTATCTGCTGATTGTGGTTCCTACCGCCTTGCTGTGCGGATTCTGGCAGGCGGTCATCGTCTCGCTCTCGGCGATTATGGTGCACGGCTTTTTCACCAGCCGCCAGCTGCAGTCCAATCCCGCCGCCGATCCAGCCAACTCCGTCACGCTGCTGGTCTTCGTCCTGGTGGCGCTTGTGGTCAGCCGGCTCTCCGCGCGGGTTACCGGAAATGCCCGCGAAGCCGAGTCCTGGGGCGGACAAATGCACGACCTCTACGAGTTCACGCGCCGCACCTTGCAGTTGAATCTTCACGTCGAGCCGGGGTCGCAGTTGGCGGAACTGGTGCACGAGATCTTCGCGCTGGAGGCGGTAGCCGTCTTCGATGCGGACCTGCACCACGTCTACCAGGCCGGCTATTGGGAGGCGGACCCGCAGGAACTGGCGCAGAACGTCTACTACTTTGAAACCTCCGACGACGATTCGGCGACCGGGATGGGGCGCCGCGTGGTGCGGCTGGGAACGGTGCCGGTGGGCAGCCTGGTGGTGCGCGGCGAAACCAGCCCGCTGACCAACAACGCCATTGCCTCGCTGATCGCCCTCACCTTCGACCGTTACCGGGCCTTCGCCAACGAGAGCCGCATCGAGACCGAGCGCCGCACCGAGCAGCTTCGCGCCACCGTGCTCGACAGCCTGGCGCACGCCTACAAGACGCCGCTGACCGCCATCCGCGCGGCCTCCACCGGCCTGGGAGAGATGGGCCGGCTCTCGCCCGGCCAGGCGGATCTGGTCTCGCTCATCGACGAACAGACCGGCCTGCTGAGCGAGCTGACCACCCGGCTGCTGACTACCGCCCGCCTGGATGCCGGCGAGGTCACCATCCACGCCACGCCGGTCGGCGTGGGCTCGCTGATCGAAGAGGTCGTCGCCAGCCTCCACGATCGCCTGGCCAGCATGAAGGTCGCCATCGACATCGAGGACGACAGCTTGGCTCTCTGCTGCGACCACCAGTTGATGGTCATGCTGCTCACCCAGTACATCGACAACGCGTGCAAGTACTCGATCTTCGGCACCACCATCACCATCCGCGTCGTCCACGCCAATGCCGAGGCGATCTTTTCCGTTCACAGCTTCGGTCCGGTCATTCCCATGGCCGACCGCGAGCGCATCTTCGATCGCTACTATCGTTCTTCCACGTACTCAAACCGCGCCGCCGGAACGGGAATCGGTCTCTCGGTGGCCAAGCGCGTCGCCATGATTCATGGCGGCTACGTCTGGGTCACCAGCGACGAAATCGAGGGAACCACGTTCTTTGCCGCGATCCCGGCCCCAGCGCAAAAGAGGTGTTCGTGATGAGTTTGCCTGCCATTCGCATTCTTGTGGTCGACGACGAATCGGCCATCCGCAGGGCGCTGCGCCCTCCGCTGCTCGAACTCGGTTTTCAGGTGGCTGAAGCCTCGCGCGGCGAAGAGGCGCTGCAGCAGTTGCGCGCCGCGGCTTACGACGCCGTGCTGCTGGATGTGAATATGCCGGGCATCGGCGGCATCGAGACGCTGCGCCGCATTCGCGCCTTCGCGCCCCGCCTGCCCATCCTGATGCTGACGGTGCGCGACCAGGAAGAGGATAAGGTCACCGCGCTCGATCTGGGAGCGGACGATTATGTCACCAAGCCCTTCAGCACCCGGGAGCTGATCGCGCGCATTCGCACGGCGGTGCGCCGCGTGCGCACGCCGGCCCGCGCCGAGGACGCGCCCATCGAGATCGGCGAGATTCGCCTGGACCCGGTCAAGCGCACCGTGACCAAGCGCGGCGAACTGGTGCACCTCACGCGCAAGGAATTCGATATTCTGCACTGCCTGATGAGCCGCGCCGGCCGCGTGGTCACCTATGCCCGGCTGCTGACCGCGGTGTGGGGCGCCGATTGCCGCGAAGAGGTCGAGTACCTGCGTACCTTCGTCCGCCAGTTGCGCAAGAAGATTGAAGACGATCCCTCCAATCCTCTGTATCTGCTGACCGATGTCTACGTGGGATACCGCTTTGCCGACGCCCAGATGTTCCAGGACGCAACCGCAGAAGAGACGGATGCAAGCGCGCCAGAACCCGGCGTGCCGGAGCCCGGCGAGAGAGAGCCTCCAACTTATTGATCCGGCCCGATTGGGTTGCGACAGAGAACTCAAAAAAACAACCGCAGGTCCTTCGACTTCGCTGCGCTCCGCTCAGGATGACAACTTTGTGGTGGTGCAATCCTTTGGGGCCGGATCAGTAGAATTCCGGCTCAGACAGTGGCCATCGTAAAAAGGGACGGGCTGAGGCCCGTCCCTTTTTTGCACGCAGCTTTTTAACAGACGTTTGAAGCTGCCTACTCGTCGTAGTGCAGCAGGCTGAAGACGTCGTACTCGGTGAAGCGGTCGCGGCCCTTCAGGAAGTCGAGCTCGACGGCAAAGGCCAGCCCGGCAATCTCTCCGCCCAACTGCTTCACCAGCTTCACCGTCGCTTCCATCGTGCCTCCGGTGGCCAGCAGGTCGTCCACCAGCACCACGCGCTGCCCCGGCTGGATCGCGTCCAGATGAATCTCCAGCGTGTCGGAGCCGTACTCCAGGTCGTAGGTCACGCGCGCCACCGGAGCGGGCAATTTGCGCGGCTTGCGCACCGGCACAAATCCGGCGTTCAGCCGGTAGGCCAGCGCCGGCCCAAAGATGAATCCACGCGCCTCGATGCCCAGCACCAGATCGATCTTGCGCGAGATATAGTGCGCCGCGAGCGCGTCGATCAGTTGTGCAAAGCCGGTCTTGTCCTTGAGCAGGGTGGTGATGTCGTAGAACAGAATTCCCGGCTTGGGAAAATCGGGAACCGTGCGCACCAGCGCCTTCAAAGATTCCACGTTGATGGGCTTTATCTCTTCCGGCATGTGCGCGTCCCTTCCTGAATGAGGCTTGAATGAGTTTTTGTGGAAGGGAACAGAAGATTGCGGTTCGCTTCCCTACAGATTATAGAGGAACAGGGAGTAGGGAGTAGGGAGCAGGGAACAGGGAACAGGGAATGGGCCGCAATCCGGGTTCTCGTCTGTTGCCTATTGACGGCGCGCTGCTTTTACCATGCCCCATCGATGCGGAAGGAATCCAGCCCCTCGGCCTCGCTCTCGTCCAGGTAGTGCTCCACCAGGTGATCCACGCGGGCGCCACGCGGGCCGCGGCGCAGGCTGGCGCGCAGCTCGGCCAGCACTTCCACCGTGCCCGAGGCCACCACCTCCACTTCGCCCTCTTCGGTGTTGCGCACCCAGCCGCGCAAATCCAGCTCGCTGGCCTCCCGCTGCACAAACCAGCGGAAGCCCACGCCCTGCACTCGACCCTGAATTAAAAAATGAAGAACCATCGTTGGGAACCATGGCCAGTTTTGCAGATGCGCCGCCGCCGCGCAACCTGCCGACCGTAGTTGCCGTCACTCCTGTGCGGCAGCCGGCCTCCTGTGATCCACCACCTCGAAGCCTTCCGGCACTTCAAAGAGCTTCGCCTCCGGCTCCGCCAGGGTGATATCGGTGACGGTAAAGATTTCCTTCCCGAAGCTCGGGTCGGAGAGTTCGGAGAGCAGATTGATGCCCAGGCTGGCCGCATACCAGAATTCCCGCTTCACACTGAACGGCTGATCGTTGCCCAGGACCCCTTCGTTGTAGGTCGTCGAGTCGCGCGTTCCGGCGGTTTCAATGCCGTCGAAGGACTGCTTGCCCAATTCTTCGTGATTGCGGAATCCGGCATTCTTCGGCAGCGGGCCGGATGTCAGGATCAGCGGCTTGTAGGCCGCCGTGGCCGATTCGCGAAAGCTCTCCAGGGTGCAGCGATGCGGCTGCCGGAGCAGGAAGCAGTTCAAGAGCGTGTGGGCGCCGGGATCGGCGATCTGAACCACGTTCATCTGCGAAGGGATTTGGCCATCCTTGGGCACCAGCAGCCAGCGTTCCTCATAGATGCGCCCCAGGCTGTCGCGGGCGATGCGGCGTTGGTTCACCAGGGTAAAGGCGCCGCCATCGGGCAGTTGCCTGATCCATTGCGTGTGGACCGTGGCCGTGAACGGTGCGTTCAGTAGCGGCGGAATGTAGATGCTCTGCAGCACCTGCGAAACACCGCCGTCGCGCATGGTCACGACCGGACCCTCCGTTTGCTGCGCACCGAGGGTGGGCGCCAGGAGAGCAAGGAGAAGGATGCCTGGAAGGCTTCTCATGGGGACCTCCATTACTTGCTCGACCAATATACCGCGAGCCGGTCATTCCCTGGAACGGAGCATCCGGCTGTCGCCACGCGCTACACTGGACTTCATCATGGTCTTCGTCCTCGACAACTACGATTCGTTCACCTACAACCTTGTCCAATACCTGGGGGAACTGGGCGCCGAGGTCGAGGTCCATCGCAACGACGAGCTGACGGTGGAAGAGGTGGAGGCGCTCAAGCCCGAGCGCATCCTGCTCTCGCCCGGCCCCTGCACCCCGAGCGAGGCCGGCATCCTGGTCCCGCTCATCCGCCACATGGCCGGCAAAGCGCCCATCTTCGGCGTCTGCCTGGGCCATCAGGCCATCGGCGAGGCCTTCGGCGGCCAGGTCGTCCGCGCGCAGCACCTGATGCACGGCAAAACCAGTCCGGTCGAGCACGACGGCAAGGGCATCTTCGCCGGCCTCGAATCGCCGCTCACCTGCACGCGCTATCACTCGCTGATCGTTGCCGAGGAGTCGCTGCCGGCCGAACTGATGGTCACCGCCCGCACCGCGGAGAGCGGCGGCTCGGTCATCATGGGCCTGCGCCATCGCACGCTGCCCATCGAGGGCGTGCAATTCCACCCCGAGAGCGTGTTGACCGAAGGCGGTCACCAGATGATCCGCAACTTTCTGAAGATGTAGAGGCCATGGAAAGATCGATGAGCCGCCTGAGCCCGATTTCTTGCGTACGCCGGTCCGGAGTTCTTTCGCTGGCCGCGGCGCTGCTGCTTGCCTCCGTCCTCCACGCCCAGGCTCCCGCGGCGGAATCCAGCCCCATCGCCATCGTTCCTCTCGACAGCAAGAATCCCGACGCCGCGGCCAAGGTCACCGGCGCGCTTGAAGTCTCGCAGGGCAAAGCCGTCATCGCCGCCAGCGGCACCATCGCCTCGGGCACCGAAACCACCCAGGTCACGCTGCCTCATCGCGGCGTGCTGCGCGTCTGCGCCTCCACCAGCGTCAAGCTGGCCGCCGACGCGAGCGTGCCCGCCGGCGAGATCCCCGGCCTGATGATCGCCATGGATCACGGCGCGATCGAAGCCAGCTTCGCCACCGGCCGCAACTCCGACATTCTGCTGACCCCGGATTTCCGCATTCTCATCGGCGGACCCGGCGCGGCCGAGGTGAAGGTTCGGCTAGGCCAGCACGGCGACACCTGCGTGGATAACGTGGGAGTGAATGCGCCGTATGTGCTGGTTTCAAGCGTCTTCGAGGGTGGCGCGTACCGCGTGCAGCCCGGCCAGCGCGTGATGTTCCAGCATGGCAGCCTGCACGAGGTGGTGGACAACGAAAAGGAGCCTTGCGGCTGCCCGCCTGCCGCTCCGAAAGGCAATGAATTCCCGCTGGCCCAGAGCGAAGGCCTTGCGCCGCTGCCGAAACCCGCTCCCAGCACAGTGAATCAAGGCGGCTTGCCGGAGCAGGAGCCCCTCGTCTACAAGAGCGCCGACCACGCCGCCCAGCGCGCCGCGGACGCAGCGCAGCCGGCAGCTACAGCCGAGCCCGCGAAACCCTCCCCCGCCAAAAAGAAATCCGGCTTCCTGGGCAGCATCGGCCACTTCTTCCGCCGCCTCTTCGGCGCGGAATAAGGCTTTGGGTCGCGTCTCTGCTGGACGGGCCAGCCGATCTCTGACCCCTGCTTCTACATCTCTCTCGCCCGCTCGATGGCCCGGATCACGGCTTGCGCCTTGTTGAGCGCTTCCTGGTGTTCCAACTCGGGCACCGAGTCGGCCACAATCCCCGCTCCGGATTGCACGTAGCCCTTGCCGCCGGTAGCCAGCATCGAACGGATAGCGATGCAGGAGTCCAGATTGCCGGAGAAATCGGCATAGAGCACCGCGCCGCCATAGGTTCCGCGCCGCGCCGGCTCCAGTTCCTCGATAATCTCCATGGCCCGCACCTTGGGCGCGCCGCTCAGCGTGCCGGCAGGGAAGCAGGCGCGCAGCGCATCGACCGCGGTCAGTTCCGTCTTGAGCCGACCCTCGATGGAACTCACAATGTGCATCACGTGCGAGTAGCGCTCGACAAACATCAGCCGGTCCACTTTCACGCTGCCGAACTCGCTCACCCGGCCCACATCGTTGCGGCCCAGATCCACCAGCATCACGTGCTCGCTGCGCTCCTTCTCGTCGTGGATCATCTCGTCGGCCAGCGCCAGGTCTTCCTTTTCCGTGACGCCGCGCGGCCGTGTTCCGGCGATGGGCCGGTACTCCACCTTGCCCTGGTGGACGCGCACCAGCAGTTCCGGCGACGACCCCGCCAGCTCGACAACCGGCGCCGTGGACGCTTTTCCCTTCTTGGAGGAGTCTTTGGACTTGTTTGGCGTTCCGCCCAGCGGACCCTCCGGCGAAAAGCGCAGGAAGTACATATACGGGCTGGGATTCACGGTGCGCAGCGCGCGATAGACCTGGAAGCTGTCCGCCTCCGGCACGACGTCGAAGCGCTGCGACAGGACCGCTTGAAAAATATCGCCGGCCGCGATGTACTCCTTGGTGCGGGCCACGGCGGCCAGAAAATTCTTCTTCGCCGTGCGGTGCTTCACCTTGAGCTTGCTCTTGCCCGCGTGGGCGGGGAGCTTGGGCAAGGGCTGGCCGAGCCTCTTTTCCAGCTTGTCCAGCCGCGCCACGGCCTTTTCATAGGCCTCCGCGGGCTTGCCGCGCGTCACGTCGGCGGTCACCACCAGCCAAATCTCCTTGCGCACGTGGTCGAAGGCCAGCACCTCGTCGAAAAACAGCAGGCAGGCGTCGGGAACGCCCAACTCGTCGGCGGCCCGCTCCGGCAGCCGCTCGATCTGGCGCACCGCGTCGTAGGAGAAAAAGCCCACCGCCCCAGCGGTAAACGGCGGCAGCCCCTTGAGCCGCGCCGGCTTGTGTCCGCCCAGATGCCTCCGCAGCACGGCGAAGATGTCGCCCTCCATCTGGACGACTTTTTTGCCTTCGGTGATGGTGATCTCGCGCCCGCGCGCCACGATCCGCTTGAACGGCGCCAGCCCGATGAAGGTATAGCGGCCCACCTGCTCGCCGCCCTCCACCGACTCCAGCAGAAAACATTCCCGCTCCGGCCAGGCCGCGCGCAGGAACGCCGAAACCGGCGTTTCCAGGTCGGCGGCTAACGTGCGGCAGACGGGAACAAGCGTGTGCTCCTTGGCGAGCGCCAGGAACTCCTTGCGGCTGGGCTGAACAAGATGCGAAGAGGTTTTCACAGTCACCAGTGTAATTGCGCCCGAAGGTTGGGCCACCGTGGCCCCTGGGCAGGGGCCGCGACTCGTATCGGCTTTTGAACTCCGGCTTCCTGCGCCATCAGGCGCAATGCAGAAGCCGGGAACGGTACGCTTCCAGCCAAATCACCAAGTCTTTCGGGGGGATGGGCCGGCTGAAAAAGTACCCTTGCACGCTATCGCAACCGTTTAAGCGCAGGAGCTCCAGTTGCTCTTTGGTCTCCACCCCTTCCGCGATCACGTGCATGCCGAGTTCGTGCCCCATCTCGATCGTCTTCTGGACCATGATGAGGTCGCCCTCGTTGCGGTTCATCTCCTGAACGAAAGACTTGTCGATCTTCAGTTCTGTCGCCGGAATGTTCTTGAGTTGTTGCATCATGGCATAGCCGGTGCCAAAATCGTCGATTGACAAATTCACGTGTTTCATCCGCAGCCTGGTCAATATGTCCAATGTTTTCGGCAGTTCTTCGATCAGGCCGCCCTCTGTGATTTCGATCGTGAGATTGCCGGGCGATACGCCGTATCTCTCGGCGAGAGATACAAAAATGTCTGGGAACTTCAGATCGTGCAGGGAATGCACCGACTCATTCAACGACAGCATGGGAACCACCCCGTCGCCATCGGCAAACTGTCCTACTTCGCTCATTCCGCGGTTCACAACCATCCAGCCGAGTTCGTCGATGAGGCCAAGTTCCTCCATGCGGCCGATAAAGTCGTCGGGGAAAACCAGCCCGCGCTCTGGATGCTGCCACCGGACCAGCGCCTCGATGCCAATGACGCGCCCGGTCGCAATTTCGATCTGCGGCTGATAGTGAAGCACGAATTCATCGCGGTCGATTGCCGCCAGCAGCTCTTCTTCCGGAATGAAGATCGGGATGGTCTTTTTCACAATTGGCGCTGCCCTGGGCTCTGCGTGTCTTTGCAGAACCTCTTCCAGTTCCGCCAGCCGGAAGGGCTTTTGCAGGTAGCCCACGATGAATAGACCGAGCGCTTGCGCCAACTGGCCAGCCGACTCCATGGTGCGCTTGCCCACGCCGCTCATCAGGATGATGCCAGCCTTGCACTTTTGCTCGCTGAGCAGCCGCAACAGCTCAATGCCATCCATCTCCGGCATCATCAGATCGAGCAGGATGAGAGTCGTATCGGGCGTGAGCGCATTCAGGAACGCTTTTGCATCCGCTGTCGCGGCGCATTGAAATCCCATCGACTTCGCCGCAGCCGTGACGAATTCGCCCAATCCGATTTCATCGTCGATGACCAGAATTCTCTGGTTGGCTTTCATCGTTCCTCCGTCTCCTGCCGGCTGACACGCCGATACACACCGGCCGGACTGGGAGAGTTCTCACTTTTCCGGCGTGGCATAGTCGCTTTCCATGACGAGGTGAATGATTGCAGTGAATTCGGCTCGTTGATAGGGCTTGTGCAACAGAGGGCCGCCAGCCAGCGGCATGCTCCTCTCCGCGAGCGCCTCGGATGGAAATCCGGAGGAGTAAACGATCTTGAGATCGGGGCGCAGGGCAAGGGCTCTTTGCGCCAGTTCCACTCCGTTCATTCCTCCCGGCATCACAATGTCGGTCACCATCAGATCGATTTCGCTCCGTTGCGCAAGCACCTCGAGCGCGCTGGCGCCGTCTTTCGCATCGAGGGCCGTCAGGCCCATCTCCGCGAGATAGGCGAGGGCCACCTCAAGCAGGTCCTCCTCGTCGTCCACGATCAGTACCGTACCGCCCAGCTTTCCGTTGATAGCCTTTGGAGCATCCGTCGGAACAGCGTGCAGGAGATCCGCCACCAGGGGCAGATAAAAAGACACCGTGGTCCCTTGACCGAGTTCGCTGTAGACGCGGACGGAGCCGCCGGACTTCTTGACGAAACCGTAGACCATGGCCAGGCCCAGGCCCGTGCCCTTGTTGCGCGGCTTGGTGGTAAAGAAGGGCTCGAAGGCGCGCTCGAGGGTTTCTTTCGACATGCCTTGCCCGGTATCCGTTACCGACACACAAACGTAACGGCCTGCTTTCAAGTCGCCTGCATGAACCGCGGGATGGCTATCGTCGAGATTCTGCATGTGGGAGGAGATGATGATGGAGCCGCCTTTCGGCATCGCATCCCGCGCATTCACCACCAGATTGAGCAGCGCGCTTTCCAGGCCGGCGGGATCGACGAAGAGCGGCGGCATCGATTCATCGACATGCGTCGTGATCTTGATCTCCGCGCCCAGCGCGCGCGCGGCCAATTCGATGGTGTTCTGAATCGAATCTCCCAGCAACACCGCCGACGGTTTCAACTCCTCGTTGCTCGAGAACACGAGCAGGCGCCGCGTGATGTCCGCGCCGCGCATGGCTGCCTTTTGCGCGGTTTGTACCCGCTTGACGGCCGCCTCGTTGCCGGCGACCAGACGGTCGAGCAGATCGAGATTTCCAATGATGACACCGAGCAGATTGTTGAAGTCATGGGCGATGCCGCCCGTCAACTGGCCAATGGCTTCCATCTTCTGGCTTTGGTGTAACTGACGAGCCAATTGCTTTCTTTCGCTGATGTCGCGGATGGCCGCCGTCACCAGGATGCCCTCGGCGCTCTCCAGCGGGCTCAGCATGATCTCGATCGGAAACACGGTTCCGTCTTTCCGCCGCCCGTGGAGTTCAATCCCCGTACCGATCTGCTGCGCCAGCGCCTCTGCCGTGGTGCGGAGAGCGTCGGCGATCAGCCGTTCCGCAAAGCCCTCCGGAATGATGCTCTTCACCTTCTGGCCCAAAAGCTCATCGCGGCGGTATCCGAACTGCGTCTCCGCACGGGCGTTCAGCAGGACGATCTCCCCATCCTGATTTACCACCACCATTCCATCCGGAGCCGCTTCCATCAGCCCGCGGTACCTTTCCTCCATCTGTGCCAGGTGCTTCTCTGCATCCTTGCGCACGGTGATATCGCGGATGGCCGCCGTCACCAGGATGCCCTCGGTGCTTTCCAGCGGGCTGAGCATGATCTCGATGGGGAATTCGCTTCCATCCTTGCGCAGCCCGATGAGCTCAATCCCGGTGCCAATCTGCTGTGCCAGCGCCTCGGCTGCGGTCCGGGTTCCGTCGGCGATCAACCGTTCCGCAAAACCCTCCGGAATGATATTCGTCACCTTCTGGTCCAGGAGCTCATCGCGGCGGTATCCAAATTGCTTCTCCGCCTGAGCGTTCAGCAGGACAATCTCTCCGCCCTGGTTCACCACCACCATTCCATCGGGAGCCGCCTCCATCAGCCCACGGTACCTGCCCTCCATTTGCGCCAGGTGTTTCTCGGCATCCTTGCGCACGGTGATATCGCGGATTGCCGCCGTCACTAGAATGCCTTCGGTGCTTTCTAGCGGGCTGAGCATGATCTCGATCGGGAATTCGCTTCCATCCTTGCGCCGCCCGTTCAGTTCAATTCCGGTGCCAATCTGCTGCGCCAGCGCCTCGGCTGCGGTCCGGGTTCCGTCGGCGATCAGCCGTTCCGCAAAGCCTTTCGGAATGATGTTGGTCACCTTCTGGTCCAGGAGCTCATCGCGGCGGTATCCAAATTGCTTTTCCGCCTGAGCGTTCAGCAGGACGATCTTTCCCTCCTGATTTACCACCACCATTCCATCCGGAGCCGCCTCGAGCAGCCCACGATACTTCGCTTCGGATTCCTTGTGCTCGGTCAGGTCGCGGCATATCTCGGAGAATCCCCGCAAATTCCCCGCCGGGTCGCGCAACGCAATGTAAGTAGCGCTGGCCAGGAACTCCGAGCCGTCTTTCCGCAGGCTCATGCCGAATTCTTCGTGGCGGCCGCTCGTGGCGGCGATCCGAAGCACCTCCTCAGGGCGGCCTCGCTTGATATCTTCCGGAATAAAAAAGAGGGAAAAATTGTGATTGATGATCTCTTCGGCGGTGAACCCCTTGATATGTTCCGCGCCGGCGCTCCAACTGACCACCGTGCCCCGCGGATCGAGCATGAAAATCGCGTAATCCTGCACCCCGTCAAGGAGCAGCCGGTATTTTTCTTCGCTTTGTTGCAGCGATTCCTCGGCCGCCGCGCGTTTTGAGCTGTCGCGCACCGCAGTCCAGGCCGCCAGGCTGGAGATCAGAATTCCCAGCAGGGTTCCGAAGATCAGAATCGTCTTGGTCTGGCTCAGGTCGCGTTCTGTTGACGCCATCCGCAGCGCCAACAAACGCTGTTCTTCATCCAGCATGTTGTTCATTACGGATTGAAACTCGTCCTTGACCTGGTTGTCCGACCCGTTGCTTATGGCGGCAACCGCGGCCTCCAGGCCTTCGTTCCGGCGCAATCCGATGATCGTATCCGCCTGCTGGATCCTCTCGGTGGCCAGTGCCTCGACGGCGGGAAAATGGAGCTGCTGAGCCGGATTATCCACAGTCAGAGCGCGAATGGACGCCTGATCCTGATTTGCCCTTGAAATGCTCGCCCGATAACTATCGAGATCGGATTCGTTGCCTGTCAGCGCAAACCCCCGGCTGATGGACTCGATACTCTCCATCGCCAGACCCAAATCCTGGATGTTTTCAATCACCGTGTGCGTGTGCCGCACCCACCGGCTGGCCTCATCGGAGAGGAGCATCCAGCGATAGGAGAACGACCCCATCAGTAACAGGGTCAACATGGCAAGCCCGAATGCCAGCCGCACCTTCCGGTTCAAGAAGGACTTCATCTTGGTTTCACCTGATTCTTTTTTGGGGCGGGAGTTTCAGAGTTCCTGCTGTGAACTGGCCCTAACTCACGACGGATGCTCATGACTTGAGCCCACCCGTACCCAAGCTATAAAAACCTGGCTACACCGAATAACGGATCACATGGATGGCAGATGGGTCTGGTTCATTTTGCTCAGGCCGCCGCCAGGAGACGGACGCGCGGATTTTGAAGCTGCGGGGCCACGGCTGGGAGGCGTCCGGCAAAAGCACGGGCAACGACGGCCTGCATCGCGAAGATCATGACCGCGAAATAGGACGCCAGCTTTTTCATTACTGGTTCTCCCGCGTCCCGCACCTATTGATTTCGCCAACTGTAGGAGGTCCCGCCCCGGCCGCCGTTGCGCGTTCGGGGCGGCGATTTCCGATCCGAACGCGGGTTATTTCGCCGCGCCGGCCTCTGGCTCCGGCACGACGATGGTGAGCGTGTTCGAATGGACTGTTACGCTCTTCTCGGGATGGTCTGGAAGGGTCTCCCTGGAAATGGCAACCTCGTACGTGCCGGGTTCGGATACATCGTATCCTTCGGCGACGCTAAACAATCGCTGGAAAGATGCTCCAGGTTTGATCTCATTAACTCCTAGTTCCCGAGTACAGAACTGCGACTGCTCAGCCTCTTTACGATGTCGAGCTGCCGCATCTTTCTCCTTCAGCGGAACCCCGTTGTAGGTGACGGAAATAACGTACAAGCCTCGCACGTCCGAGCATCCAGGCTCCAGTAGTACTTTATTCGACGTGTTTGTCACTCTCACGCTTACCCTGTCGAAACGTGGGCCAAACTCGTGATAGTACGCCAAAATAGTAAGCGTGAACTGTGGTACCGGCTTTTCTTGCGTTTGGGCGAAGACTAGGGCTGTCTGTGTTCCGAGCACCAGTGCAAGGAAATATAACGCCAGCTTTTTCATTACTGATTCTCCTCCTCCCCGTCCGGCTGGTCGGATTCCGATTCCGAGGTTGCCCTCAGGGTGTTTAGAACAACCTTGGTCCATGTAGGCAGGCCATACGAGGGTTGTTGCGCAGTACTGGGTGTATAGGTCGTTGCTGCCGTTCCTTGTGTGGTGGCGCGCGAGAGAGACCAGGTAGGGGACTCTTTCTTGTTTTGATCTGCGGTTCCGTTGATACTCCAGGTAAGGTATCCAATGGGAACAGGAATCGATAGGGAATCGAGATTAGAGTTCCACATTAGGTACATCTGAGCCGTGAATATCCTGGTTCCTGTGGCCCACTCGTTATCTAAGCCAAGGCCCGGACTGTCGTTTGCCGTAAGGTACGGCGGAGGGGCAAGAGTCGTGTATGGATAGACATTATCCAGCCCTGGCCCATTTAGGCTTCGCGTCACGTTACCATTCGTCATAGTGCCTGAGTCCTCGCTTGCGGTAATCAGCTGAACCCATTGGAATACCCCGTCTGGTGCCATTACATTGTCAAGATTGACATCTGTGGCCTCAAAAGCGATACCAGGCAAATAAACTGAAACAACACAGGTTGCTGGAGGTGGAGAATACTGTCCAAAAATCAGGAATTGAGTTAGCCCCTTGGGATTTATGGAGCACCCGGTGTATCCCGTACTCACCCACCATTCTCCGGTTGCATAGGGAGTACCCGCCATCGAGAGGATGGCTGTGATTTGGGCCGAAGGACCCTGTACGTTAAAGATCGCGTTTGCTGTGGGGCTGCATTGGCGCACGGGGTCAGCACCTGTGATGTCAACGCAGTATTGGTAAGTTAAAGGGGCGCTGGGGTTTGGATAGAGCCAATATGTGGTGAGGTTAAGGCTCTTCAGCTCTGTTGGAGCGGGTGGTGGGGTGGCTTTAGTTTTCGGTGTATACCCGCCGATATTCGTGCCACCCACCGTCCATGTAGTCGGCGTGGCCTTTGAAAAGGCGACTTGGACAGGGAGAGCCGTTAATGCCGTTTGGTTCGGTGTTGCGGCCAAGGTGATCGTCTGGCCCACAACCGCTTCTTGGGCAGCGGCAGTGCCTCCGCCGGTAACGCTGATGATGTTTCCGTTGCACTGCATATTCGCTCCGGTGCACATGATCTGAGGGGTGCCGAGGACTGCCGCCTGGGTATAGGGCACAGTGTTGGGGTTTGTGCCCGCCGTGATTGTAGCCGACTCGGTGGGATCGCTGGCCGGGGGCGCTACGCCATCGACCCTGATCGTCGTCTTGTTTTCGACGGTCACCTGGCCCACCGGCACTGCGCTTCCATCCGCGGCGGCGATGCTGACCGGGGTAGTGGGGCAAGCCGCGGTCGCCTTGTCTGTCGTGATGAAGCCGGTTCCCTTGATGACGACACCGACGTAGGTTTTTCCCGCAAACCAGGTGCTGGGGGAGACGGAAACGATATTTGGCGTGGGACAGTTCACGATCTGCGCGGTTACCCCGGCGCAACTGCTGGCTGCTTTCGCTGTTGACATCGTTTTGCGGTTCGACCTGACGACCCAAACATTGACGGCATCCGTCGTGACACATGCCGGCTCGGCGGGGTCGCTGGCATCGGGCGATACGGTGGCAGTGATCGACGTTGAGCTGACGACCGTCACGTTGGAAAGCGCCACGCTTCCCGCATTCACGCCGATGTAGACGCCGGTCCCGGCACACGAGGCCGACTGTGAAACGGGGATGAAGCCTGTGCCTGTGATGGCGATTGTGTAGGTGTCTCCCGCGATCCAGGTGCTGGGGGAGACGGAGGCGATAGTTGGAGAGGTGGGGCAGCCCGGGTTTGGCGGCGATGCAGGACAGATTGTGGCGGAAAGCAGAAAAAGAAGCGTAGCGGCGTGGAGGAACGGCCTTGCAAGGTTCCTCCCCGTTTTCCCCAAGGTCTTGCGCATGGGCGCTGTCCTTTCAGAGAGTGGAGGCTGAGGTAAGCCTGCGCCTCATTTGCCGGTTGACCAAGTTACGAAAGTCCATCCTCGCTCTTCTGTCTTCTGTTCGAGAGATGTTACCGATCGAGGCATTATTGATCCGGCCCGATTGGTTGCGACAGAGAACTCAAAAAACAACCGCAGGTCCTTCGACTTCGCCGCGCTCCGCTCAGGATGACAACTTTGCGGTGCTGCAATCCTTTGGGGCCGGATCAGTAATATCTCATAAATAACTCCTGCCAGCTAGACTTGCGACCGCACGATTTCGCACCTTTGAGGTTCCAACTTTCCCACCCTTTCGCCAGGAAAAAGGCGAAAGGATGGGGCACGGAACAGGTACAAAAACAAGCGGTCAGAGAACTAGGTCTCTGACCGCATAAAAATGCACCTTTTAAGTCACTTTTCAAGAAGGCGAAATGGCCGCACGATGGGGGCATGCAAAGCTATCATCGGCTGCACGTTCAGTTGGGGAGGGGTGATC
>Ga0181517_10000109_pt1 | contig 110586 bp, 84 predicted proteins | sample PEATcosm2014_Bin_31_FD_119748 | JGI IMG/M metagenome (GOLD analysis project Ga0181517, IMG submission 119748) | Peatland microbial communities from MTU Mesocosm Facility, Houghton, MI, USA - PEATcosm2014_Bin01_30_metaG | ecosystem: Environmental > Terrestrial > Soil > Wetlands > Peat | place...
CCCTCGAACTGCGCGAAGCTCAGAGTCGTCGAGGCGCTCTGCGCGTAGTTGTACGACAGGAAGAAGCCCGACCACAGGCTGCCCACGTTGTAGAAGATGTTGTTGCGGTAGGTGTCGGTCGAGAGCCACGCCGCGCCCCCCGCGCCGTTATAGTCCGTATCGTAGCGCAGCAGCGCGCTCCCGCTCGGGCAGGCGTTGTAGAAAATATTGTTGTCGTAAGTGTTGTGCCCCAGATCGTGCGATGCGTTGGTGGGGTTCGAAAGCGACCCCGACCCGCCGGATTGGTCCGTCACCCACAGCGGGTACTGGCTGCAATCGTTCGCACCGGTGTTGTACGCCATGCCGTCGAAGTAGAAAGTGTTATTGCGGAACGTGTTGTAGTTCTGGTCGTAGGCTTGAATCGCGCTGTTGCTGCTCTGGTAATAATCCAGGATGAAAATCGAGGTTGAGGCGCTGGTGAAGCAGATGTTGTTCTCAAACAGCGAATGGTTGATGCCCATTTGCATGCCGATGCACTGGTTCAAATCCTGGTAGAAGATATTCCCGCCCACGTAGGCATTCGGGAAGCGCCCGTTCATGTGCAGATTGTGCCCGCCGCCCATGCCAGCCTTGTAGACGATGTTGTTGCGGAAAATGAAGTTGGGCGAAGGCCCCGTGCTGTTTCCGATGTAGAGATTGTGCTCGCCGTAAATGTAGAGATCGTGGAAGACGCTGCGCTCGATCAGGATGTTGCTCATGTGGTCCATGAAGAACACCCCGTCGTACCAGCCGATGGTCTCGACGTTGCGCAGGGTCGTGTTGGTGACGTTCGTGTATTGCGACTGGGCGATGCCGTATCCGGCCGTGCCGCCCTTGATCACCAGCCCGTCCATGGTCCAGTAGCTGAGCCCGTCGGCGCGAAAGCCGTCCGAATCCGCTGCGGACCAGTCCAGCACTACCTTCTCACCCGGGTACGCCATGTAGAGGTTGGGTGTCGCCGCCGTCCCCTGCGTCACCGTCAATTGCGACGACATGGGATACGTGCCCGCCCTCCAGATCACCGCGTCGCCCGGTTGCACCAACCCCGCAACGCCTGCCCAGGTTGCATAGGGGAGGGACACGTTGTTGACTTGCCCGGTGGAGTCGTTGCCACTCGTCGAAATGAACAACATGCGGGTGGGAGTATACCCGAGGTGCGCCAATATCGCCGCCGTGCTTCCGTACTTGGCTAAAGCGCTGGCGGAGGTGTTCACGGAGGGATCGTTATCGTCGGCGTCCGGACCTAAAGGCGATCCGGGTCCGTAGCCGTCGCAATCCCAATCGATCATGGTGGCCGTTGTGCAGCCCTGTCCCTTAACAGCAGGCGACTGGGCGAAGGCAGGTCCGCCTAAAAGCGAAAGGCAGAGAAGGACAAAGGCGAGCGAGTATAGGTATCTCAAAAACATCCCCTAGTGCCCGCGGCCGGGCGTTAAGTACGGATAGTATTACTCGGGGGAAATGTGCGCAATATTACCGTAGGTGAAGGATGTCTATTGACCTTTGTTAGGCTGCATACAAATAGAGGACCTGGTCGATCCCCTACGAATCGCTCTAAGTTATTGATCTAAATCAATAGCGGAAGCTGGGGACCTTTGGAAATCTCCGCGGGAGAGGGTTTCCCGGCTGGCCTATTGGGCCTCGCTGGCCCTCGCAGGCACCCTGCTTTATTTTTCTCTTCGCGGCCTTGCGTGGCGGCGAGTGGGAAGCTTGATCCTGGGAGTACACCCTTTTGGGGTGCTGTTGGTTTTGGGAATTACCTCGCTGACGCTGCCGATCCGGGCGGTGCGCCGGCTCGCCGGGCTACAACCTTCTGCCGGCGCGTGCCGGCGAGCTTGTACGGACCGGTTTTGATCGGCTAGCAAGCTACTGCCAGGCAAACGTTTATACTCACCACGGTATTGGCCGAGCGGGTCGCCGATGCGCTGGCGCCGATGGCCGTCGCGGCCTTGCTGATGCTCTCCGCCCGTCCCGGTCGGCTCGCCGCGACCGCCGTACCGGTGGGCATACTGGGGGTTTAGGGGCCGGCGTCATGGGCTTGCGAATCGGCTTACCCGGCGGCGCTTCTGCTCCTCGCCGGGCTGCGCCTGAGCAGCGCCCTACCCTCCGCGCCCGCCCGTGCGGGTATCTATCAGTTCGTTAGTCGCCGTGACCGTCCTGGCGCCGTTCGGCGTTCGCCAAGACGAGGCTATATGTCCTTCTGTTCCAGCCGCTTGGAATTCTGGTTTTGGCGGGGTGGGGCCTGGTGGGTTGGGATACTTGCGGGGTTCCTTCAGTATTCGCGGAGCGGGCCGAACAGCCGGCGATACAGCGTGCTGTACGTCGGGGACTGGAAATATCGCCAGATCAGCCCTGCGAGTATTACCCCCAGGATGGGCGCCCATACTCCATCGGATACCGGCGGATCGTCCAGTGTGGTGGGAAGCCTTTCCGCTCCGTCACCCAACGCGAGCCAATCGCCGGCCCCGTCGCGAGCTGGAAAATCCGGCTGCGACAGCGGTTCCGCGAAGCTAGGACCAAAGGCAGCCGAGGGGGCGGAAATTTGGATGGGCGCAGCCTGGCCGTCCCGCCCGCACGCCAACACACCCGCGGCGAGCGCCGCCCAGAGCGCTAATCGGTTCGCCCGCCTCATGGTTCCTGCCCCAATCCTCTAACCGGGAAGGCCGTGCGGTGCTCGGTTTCGCCCGCTTCCGGGGTGGTCACGCGGAGATCGCGTGCGTGGGGATAGACCGCCGTGATGGGAAGGAAACGGAAATCGGTCAGCAGCTTGGCCAGCTTTCGCTCCATGCCGCCCAGCCCCGCATAGGTTCTCATGCGCGCCACCAGGCCCGCGGCGAGGCGCGGCTGGCGTGGATCGATCTCCCACGGATGAAAATAAATGCAGGCCGGCCGGCGCTCTTCCCGGTTGATGCGCCGGATTCCCGCGGCCGTGAAACGATAGGGCAACAGCCGCAGGTAGGCGCCCCCGCCCACCGGAACGACACCGCCGGCGCCCAGTTTGGCGGTGGCGATGGGCACCTCCAGAATCGGCCCCGAAGCAGTGTGAATCGTCTGCGCCTGTCTCTCGAAACCCGGAATTCCGTAGCGGTCGTGGGCGATCGGGTAAATACTGGAATCGTAGGTGAAACCGCACTCCGCCAGGATCTCCAGCGCCCAAAGCGATCTCCCGGTGATCGAGTAACTGGGCGCGCGATAGAGACGCGGCGCCGCCCCCGCCACATCCTCGATGACCCGAACGGCGCGCTCGGTGTCCGCGCGAAACTGCGCGGGTGTCATATCGTACACCAGTTGGTGCGCGAAGCTGTGGCAGCCGATCTCGTGCCCGGCTTCCACGATCCGGCGCGTCATGGCCGGATGGCGCTCCGCCACCCATCCCATGACGAAAAACGTGGCCGAGGCGTTGTGCCGCGCCAGCAGATCCAGAACCCTGTCCGTCTGCGCTTCCACGCGCGAAGGCAGAGATTCCCAGTTCTCCGCCGGCACGTGCCTCTGCACTTCGGAGGGGTGAAAATACTCTTCGACGTCTATGGTGAGGATGTTGACCATAGTTGGCGCTTCAATGCTCCCGCCGCAAACGCAGCAGCCGCACCGCGCCACCGTAGAGCAGCGAAAAGAACCCCAGGACGGCCGCATCCGTTATCCGCTGTGCCATAGATCTCCCCCTGTCATTGGGGCAAGTCCCCTGCCATATGCAATTTAGTGGGAATACGGCGGCCCGCGCACCGGCGCGATGCTAAATAGCGGAGCGAATTGCCGAGGAATGGGAGCGATTCCCGCGCGGTCGGATGGGTTCCATCGTAAGCTGCGCGATCGAGACGCTTGGCCGGTGCTTAGGCGATGTTTTCGACCGGGGCGGTTTCCGGATCGGCGAATGCCAGCACGGCTTGCTTGGCCTGTTTGCGCAGCCGCCATTTTTCGTACGGAGGCGCTTCTTTGCGCGCTATATCCTGTACCACGGCGGCGTCGATCTCGCGCTCCTGCACATCCCCGGCGATCCTCTGAAACCACTCCTGCTGGCGGAGCGCCTCACCCTTCTGCTTGCGCAGAAGAGCCTTGCGGGCATCCGGCATCTCGTCGAACAGCATGGCGGCGATCTGTACGCGGGAATGCTCGTATTCGAGGATGAGAGAGCGTTCGATTTCTTCCTGATCCTGCCGCTCGGCCATATCCTGTTGGCGGCGGAAGTTCCCCTTGAGGGCCGCCTCCAGCTCCGGACTGACCACGCGGGCGCGGGTGGCTGGGTCCTTCACGATTTTTACGATCAATCCCGCCGAATTGCGCAGGTTCTGGCCGGCGCGCTTCTTCTGCCGGCATACCTGCACCGCGATCTCGCACCAGTCGAGCAGGTCCGCGCCTTCCGGACTATTCGGTCCCATTTCCAGTGCGCTGCGCACGATACTCAGCGCCACGTGGGGCAGAACTTCCTCCTCCAGCATGGCGTGGAGCAGCCTGGCGGCGCGTTCCAGCCCGTAAAAATCCAGCGCACTCGAGGCCGCCCGGCAATATTCCGCAGCCGCTTTACTGGAGGCCCCGGCTTCCTGTAAGAGCGCCTGGCACTGCGCGCGCCGCGATTCGGTATCCGCCGGGCAGCCATGCAGAAGGAGGGTTTTACGCTCAGACACATAGCTGGCGTGGCGATGCAGAGCAATCCGCCAATCCTGACTCGAGACCACTTGATAAGAACCCAGCACCTGGATGCGGATCAGCTGCTCGAAGGCCGGCTCGAGAGTCTGCATCAGGCGCGACAGATACTTAGGTGGATTCAAAATGCCCAGGTGTTCGGTGACCAACTGCCGGGCATCCACTATGACGACATCGGTTTTGGCGAACGCCACGGCCAGATAGCGGTAGAGGTGCTTGGCCGTAATGCCATCCAGCTCCATATAGCGGTTGGCATCCAGCAGGCGAAAAAAGCCGCTGTCCATGGACTGGATCAGCTTGTCCGTCCAGGTCACCGAGCCGGTGCAGCGGCCAGTGGCGCGATTGAGCGAGAAGCTGGCTTCCTGAAACACGTTGCACCACTTCACTTCCTCGTGCTGCTCGGTGGCCGTCAAAGCCCGGAAGCGCAATGGAATGAAGCGATCCATGGCCAATTTCAGGCGCTTGTAGAACTTCCCGTGAACCGCGCCGATATCCAGGATGCGGGCGATCTCGCGTCCCGTGAAAGTCACGGTTTTTGCAAAGTCGTTGCGGAAGGTGAGAACTCCCAGGGCCACGAAGATGTCCAGATCCTGTTCGGTGGGCAATCCCAGCTCGTTATTGCCTTGCACCTGCCAGGTGACGCGCATTTTCGTGCCGTCCGGCAGATTCTTGGTCCCGTTGATCTCGATCTTGCCGATTTTCTTACCCACCCGCCTTTCCAGGACGGCGAACGGGATAGCTGCAAGGTTCTCCTCTTCCACCGAGAGGTTCATCAACGATGGCTTAGGCGCCGCTTTCTGCTTTCCTGGAAAACCCGGGGTGGGCATAGGAGACTCTTTCCTTTTACAACGCCGTGAATCGTTTGCGCTACACATTTATTGGTAGGCACGCGATCTATGCCGGTTTTTATGATCGGACACATACCAGGGCCAGCCGCAGCCCATGACCATGACTGTTTCAATCCAGTATGTTCATGGACCATACCATATGGAGGGCTGGTTTTAAATATTGCAAGATGCAGAAATCAGGATACTTAGTCCTTTTCCCTTACGCTCGGACTCACACCGGTTTACGCTCGAACCCATGGGTGGCATCGTAAATGTCCGCCAAACGATTGAAAACACGAGCGGCCAGGAAATCCGGCAGCATGGGCCCGACAGGAAGACGCGAAGTTAACAGCTTTATATTTTTCAATGACTTACAAATTCCTCTTACGATCAAGCCCATGGCTTTTATGCCCCGGCACATGCCAGGCGTCTGGATTTCATGGTGAGCCCATTGAGCTTACGTCCAAACTCACGGGCCGGCTCCCTGGGGCTATGGGTCTGAGCGTAAGTGCCAGATGCCATGAGCCTCATCGTAAGAATCCGCCCGTGCCGGCTCCGGTGACTCAAGTTATACATAATATTTAAGTTAGACAACGGGACCGCTAAATCCGGTTATAATATGAACTCGATGAAGCCTTTACGGTAGGCTGAATGATCCGGCTCTTTCGTGTCTTCGTTCCAGTTGGCTCGCTGGCGCTCCTCATTTCCGAGATACTGCTGATCACGTCTGCCTTCGTTCTGGCTACCTACCTGGTGCTGGAAGTCTCCCCCACGGTTTTTCTGCTGTACGACAGCGGCTTGGTGCGCATTTTTCTGGTGCTCGGAAGTATTCTGCTGGGTCTTCATTTTCACGATCTCTACTCGAAGATCTACGTGCGCTCACGGGTCGTGCTGGCGCAGCAGCTTTGCCTGGTGATGGGGGTCGCCTTTATCGTACAGGGCGTAGTGAGTTACCTCGATGCCGATCTGCGGGTGCCCATACGGATCATGATCCTGGGCAGCCTGCTAGCCGTGGTCGCGATCTACGGCTGGAGGGTCTTCTTCAGCGCCTACGTGCTGCGTGTAGTGGCTCGGGAACGGCTCCTGCTGGCGGGGGAGAGCCCGCTTCTGGAGGATATTGGCAAACACATCGAGGAGCATCCGGAGATGGGCCTGCAGGTGGTCGGATATGTGACCGGCCGTCAGGACACCGAAGCGCTCCCCGGCGGGAAGGTTCTGGGACCCATGGCCGCGCTGCGGGAGATCATCCAGGCTACCCAACCGGACCGCATCGTAGTGGGGATGACCGAACGACGCATGTGCATGCCGGTGGGCGAGTTGCTGGACCTGCGCTTCGCCGGCCACATCATCGAAGAGGCCGCCAGTACCTACGAAAAGGTCTGCGGGCGCGTGTGCCTCAAGGAACTGCGGCCCTCCCAGCTCATCTATTCCGGGGAGCTGGGGCCGAGCCGCGGCAGCATGCTCTCGCAGACGGTAACCAACCTGATCGTGGCGGCTGTGGGAGTAGTAGTGGCCACGCCCATTGTGCTGCTCACCGCGCTGGCCGTGCGGCTGAGTTCGGCCGGCCCGGTGTTCTACCGCCAGGTGCGCGTGGGCATGAACGGGGCTCCGTTCACGCTGTATAAATTCCGTTCCATGCGCGCCGATGCCGAAGCCCTGACGGGCGCGGTGTGGGCGTCCAAGGACGATCCGCGGGTGACTCCGGTCGGCCGCATCCTCCGCAAGCTGCGCATCGACGAAATCCCCCAGTTGTTCAACGTGCTGAAGGGGGAAATGTCCATTGTGGGGCCCCGTCCGGAACGTCCCGAGTTCGTCCAGGCGCTGTCCGAAAAAATTCCGTATTACCGGCAGCGCCACTGTGTGCGGCCGGGAATCACGGGGTGGGCTCAGGTCAATTATAAATACGGCGATACCCTGGAAGATACCATCCGGAAGCTGGAGTACGACCTCTATTACATCAAGAACCTATCGCCGTCTCTGGACGGTTACATTATTTTTCTTACGGTCAAAGCCATCCTGCTATCGCGTGGTTCGCAATAGATAGGAAAGCCGTACTGACTCATAGACGGCTTGACGGCCCTCCATATCCGGGGCAGACTTTGACTTGCCGACGCCGGAGGACTCTTCCGGCCGAGAGGAGCGCACTTTTGATGCTGCGACGAGTGCTCGCGGTACTAATCTTAGCGATGCCGGTTTTCGCGCAGTACGCCGGCCCGGCCATTCTCAGCCGCGACGAAGCGCCCGCGGCCATGGCGGCGCCCCAGATCAGCTTTCGCCCGTATTTCGATGTCAACGCGATCTACGATACCGGCCTGGCCGGCGTGGTGACGGACTCGCAGGGAGACCTGGCGAATACCGCCTCGGCGGGCGTGCAGGTAGCCGGCGGCGTCAGCGGATCGCACAGTTGGAAGCACACCAAGCTGGGCCTCGATTATCACGGCTCCGTTTACCACTACTTCAAGCAGACCTATTACGACAGCACGAATCACTCCCTGCTCGTCAGCCTGGATCATCAGATCTCCCGCCATGTTACCCTGGCACTCTCCGAAACCGCCGGTATGTATTCCCGCGACATCGGGTTGCTGGGACTCTCGCAGGCAGTGTCTTTCGATCCGGCCCAGCAATACGTTCCCACCACGGACTACTTCGACAACCGCACCATCTACGCCGTCAGCCAGGCCGATCTGGTGTTCCAAAAAAGCGCGCGTCTCTCTTTCGACCTGGGAGGCGATTTCTTCCTGGTGCGGCGCCGTTCCACGGCGCTCGCGGCGGTGACCGGAGCCACTGCCCGGGCCGATATGGAGTATCGCGTCAGCCGCCGCTCCACCATAGGCCTGAATTACAGATTCGACGATTTCAGCTACGCCCATATCTACAGCGGAACCGATGCGCACACGGTGGCCGTCTCCTTCTCCACGCGGCTCAGCCGCTGGGTGGAGTTTTCCGCTTATGGCGGCGCCGCGCGGCTGGAATCCAAATTCATTCAGACGGTGGCCGTGGATCCGGCGGTTACCGCGCTGCTCGGAATCACCTCGGGAGTGCAGCTCTTCTATAACATCAACTATGTTCCGACTGTCAGCGGCCGGCTGGCGCGCTCCTTCGAGCACGGCGTGGCGTATGTCGAAGGCAAGCGAGCCATAACTCCCGGCAACGGCTTGTTCCTGACCACTAACATGACTACAGCTCAGGGCGGTTATACGTATACGGGCATCCGCCACTGGAGCTTCAACGTCATGGCCGGCTATGACCAGGGGCAATCGCTCATGAACTTCATGGGACGCTACGGCGATTACCGGGGAGGCTTTCAGGTCTCCCGGCAGCTCACCCGCGCCATCCATGCCATAGCCGGCGTGACCGCCAGCAAGTACGACAGCCCGGATTTCGCGAATTATAACCGCCTTATCTACGACGCGCGGGCGGGCTTCGGCTTCGCTCCCGGCGACGTGCCGGTGCGCATCTGGTAGCCTTCGCGGAGACGCCGGCAGTGCGGCGCTGGAAAGCACCGCTCCGGATAGCGGATGCACGCCTGCCGCGGCGGCGCGGCGGTGGTTGCCCGCGATTCCCGGCTTGTTGTACGCTGATCGTAGCGGTGGAGTTCGCTTAACGCCCCTAACGGCCAATGACTCCTACAGTGGACCGCGCTGTGGGAGTATTCGGTTCCCGCCCGCAGCAGGCCACCAGACAATATTGAGAAGGAGAGTCCTGGATGGAGCAGGTGTGGTTTGTCGCGGCCCTCTGGCTGCTGCTGGCGCTAGTCGCGGTTCTCATAGCCAACTGGCTGAAGGTCTCCACCGCGCTTTCCGAAATTGTGGTGGGCACCGTCGCGCAACTGGCGATCGGCGCCTGGGCGGGCAGTGAAGCGCTGGGCGCGAAGGTCCCGTGGATCACTTTTCTGGCGGGCACCGGAGCTATCGTGCTCACCTTCCTTGCCGGCGCCGAACTGGACCCCGATGTATTCCGCGCCAAATGGAAAGAGTCTACGGCGGTGGGGCTGGTGGGCTTCTTCTGCCCGTTTCTCGGAGCCACCCTGGTGGCCCACTACATCGTCGGATGGCCCTGGCGCCCTAGCTGGCTGGCCGGAGTGGCGCTCTCGACGACCTCCGTGGCGGTGGTCTACGCGGTCATGCTGGAGCTGGGTTTCAATCGGACCATTTATGGCAAGACCATCCTGGCCGCCTGTTTCATCAACGACCTCGGGACGGTCCTGGCGCTGGGCTTGATCTTCTCCCCGTTCACATTGAAGACCTTGGCCTTCGTGGTCTTCAGCCTGGTGATGTTTGCGATCCTGCCTTTCATTACCCGCTGGCTTTTCGAACGCTACGGAGGCCGGGTCTCCGAATTCGAGACCAAGTACCTGCTGCTTATGCTCTTCGGAATGGGCGGCGTAGCGGTGTGGTCGGGCAGCGAGGCCGTGCTGCCCGCCTACATCATCGGCATGGTGCTGGCGGGCACGGTGGGCAAGGACCACCTGCTGATCCGCCGTCTGCGCACGCTGACCTTCGGCCTGCTGACGCCGTTCTATTTCATTCGCGCCGGGAGCTTCGTTTCGGTGCCCGTTCTGATGGCCGCCCCAATGATTTTTGTGGCGTTCTTCTTCGCCAAGATGCTCTCGAAGCTGGCCGGCCTGCTACCTACAGTGCGCGCTTTTGGACACCGGGGCCACGACGGGATCTACTACGCGTTGATGATGTCCACGGGCCTCACATTCGGGACCATTTCCGCGCTGTTCGGATTGAACCACGGGATCATCGATCAGCGCCAGTATTCGCACCTGGTGGCCACCGTGATCGCCAGCGCGGTGATCCCGACGGCGATCGCTAACGCGCGGTTCCTGCCGCGGCACCTGCTGCCCGGGAAAGAGCGCGAGTTGAAGGAATCTTCCTATGGAGAACCGGTGGGAGATCTGGAATCGTAAGGCGCGCAGTATGCTGAAACAAGATCGCTCTCCGGCGGGGCGCCCGCCGGGCGCCGAGCGGTTGGCCACTGGCCGGGAGGAGGCGGAATGCTGACGAAAGGCCCCGCGAAGAAGGTCACGATCTACATCAACGAAGAGTCCCAGCACCATATGATGGCGCTGCACGATTCGATCATGAACTTTCTCATGCACAAGGGAATCGGCGGTGCCACGGCCACGCGCGCCTACTCCGGATTCGGCTCGCACCAGATGCTGCACACGCTTCAGGCGGATGTCGTGACGCCGCACCTGCCCATGCGCATCGAGTTCGTGGAATCCGCCGGGAAGGTGGAGGAGGTCCTGCCGAGCCTGTACGAAATGGTCACCGACGGCCTGATCGAAGTGCAGGATACGCAGGTGGTCAAGAACGCACGGAAGATGCCCAGGCCGGAACCCCGGCTTCCGCACAAGCGGCAGGAGGGACCCGCCAAGCTGCTGCGGGTGTTCATCGGCGAGGCGGACAAGTGGCACGGCGCGCCGCTTTACGACGCCATCGTGCAGAAGCTCCGCATGATGGAGATCGCCGGCGCGACGGTGATCCGCGGCATTCTGGGATACGGCGCCAAGGGGCATCAGCACAAGCAGAGTTTCTTCCACGTTTCCGGCGATATGCCGATCATCGTGTCGGTTATCGACACGCCCGAGAAGATCGCCGCGGCCGCCGAGGCGATCGAGGGCATGGTGGAAGACGGCCTGATCGTGGTTTCCGACGCGGGCATCGTGCGGCTGGTGCGAGCTCAACCGGTAGAGGAGGCTTCCGATGCAAGCGGCCGAACCCGCTGAGATCCTGCGCATTCACATCTCCGAATCGGACCGCCAAGGGGGCAAGCCGCTGTATGAGGCGATCGTTGCGAAGTGCCGCGAATTGAAGATCGCCGGCGCGACGGTGATTCGCGGCCTGGAGGGATACGGCGAAACCGCCGAGATGCATACATCCCACCTGGTGCACAGCGACCGGCCCATCATCATCACCGTGGTGGATACGGCCGCGCAGATCGCGCGTCTCATTCCCGCGGTGGCGGAGATGATGGATACGGGCCTGATGGCCACTTCCGCCGCGCAGATGATCCGCATTCAGAAGACCGCCGCCGTGCCGCCCGAGGGGACGGGTGCTTGAGGAGAATGCCGCGGAACGGCTGGTGGCGGAAATCTGCCGGCGCCACCACATCTCCGCGCTCGACGACTTCATGGCAAGCTGCCGCGGCTTCGCCCGGGAGGAGATCCTCAATGTGGCCATCTTCGGGCGCTTCAAGGCCGGCAAAAGCAGCTTTCTGAATCACCTGCTGGGCCGGCCGCTCCTGCCGGTGGGCGCCATTCCGGTCACCGCCGTGGTTACGGAGATGGAATACGGTCCGCGCGACCAGGCGGAAGTGGTCTTTCGGGACGGGCACGCCGAAGCGGTTCCGCCCGGCGATATCGCGGGCTTCATCTCGGAAGCCGGGAACCCCGGCAATCTCAAGCAGGTTGCGCGGGTGCGCGTGGAGCTCGGCGCCATGGAGCGCTACCGCGGTATTCGCTTCGTGGACACGCCGGGCCTCGAGAGCGTTCTGGAACATAACACCGAGGCCTCGCTCGACTGGCTGCCCAACGTGGGCCTGGCACTGGTGGCGGTGGGCGTGGACCCGCCGCTTTCGCAACACGACGTCGAATTGATTCGCACGCTGGGCCGCTATACGCCCAACATCTCGCTCCTGCTGACCAAGATCGATCTGCTGGAAGATGGCGAGCGGCAACAGGTGGAAGACTTCGTGCGCCGGCAACTGGCGCGCTCCGGGGAACGCGAGATCGCCGTGTTTCCGTACTCCATCCGGCCGGGCTTCGAGCATCTGCGCGCGCGCCTGGATGGCGAACTGCTCTCCGGGGTACGCGCGGATGCCGGCGGGCATCGCGAGGCCATTCTGCGCCACAAGCTGGATTCGCTGGCGGGTGAATGTTCCGCCTATCTGAACCTGGCCCTGAAAGCCGCCGAGAGCGACGAATCCGAACGCGAGCGGCTGCTTGAGGGCGTCCTCGGGGAGAAGGCATATCTGGAGGAGACGCGCCAGACGTTGCGCCTCATGGCGCGCCACGCCGCGGGAGCGTCGCGCACGGTATTCGAGCGCCTCCTCGAGAGCGACGAGCTGTCCGTGCGCCGGCGCCTGGTCGAGGCGCTGGATGCGGAATTTCCCGCCTGGAGCCGCAGCCTGAGCGTAGCGACGGAGCGCTTCGACGGCTGGCTGGGCGACGCCATGGCCCGCGAGATGGCCGGCCTGTCGCGCGCCCACCGCGGGGAATTTCTCGAGCCCATCGGGCGTGTGGGCCGGCAATTATCACAGGCGCTGCAAGACTTCCGAAACCGGCTCTCGGAGCGGGCTCTGTGCGCCCTGGGCGTGCCGCTCCGAACCAGCGAAACGGAGCTGCACCTGGCGGAGCCGCAATCGCCCGACGCGCGCGTCGGCAAAATCTTCGACCGCGGTTGGGAGCTGTTGTCGTTTCTCCTGCCGATGTGGGCCATCCGGGGGATCGTGAAACGGCATTTCACGCGCAAGGTGGCGGACGCGGTTTTCATGAACCTCTCGCGGCTGGCCTCGCAATGGGCGGACGCGGTCGGCGGCGCCATCTCGGTACTGGAAAGAGAAGCCGTGCGCCGCGTGGATGGCCTGGTGGCGACCATCGAGACGCTGATCGCTTCGGCCGCGCGGGAGACGCCGCGGATTCGCGCCGATTTGCAGAGGCTCGAAGAACTGGCGCGGCGAATGTGATCAGGCGCGGGCGATATCTGTGTGTCTGAAATCCTCGCCAGTGAAAAGCAGCGGCATTCCAGTCACCGCTGCGACTGCATATGACATACAGTCCCCGAAATTCAAGGCGGCGGCATGCCGCCCGCGTCCGAAACGGATGAACGCGGTGGTGGCGGCGTCCAGGTGCTCTCGTTAAACGGTATAACCTCGGCTTCGAGGCGACGCAGAAAAGCGAAGAGGATCGGGCGGGCATCCTGGCCGAGCCGCGCGGTCAACACCATGGCGGTTTCGAGGAGAGTGGGAACGCCCACCACCACCGCTTCGGCAGTCTCGACTTTATCGATCAGGCATTCGTACCCCGGTTCGCGCAAGTGGATTGCCACGATCGCGGAACTATCCAAAACCATTTCAGTAGCCTTCCGGGCCATAGCCAAGAATCTGGTCTTCATCTTCCCGGCTCATGGTCCGCCCTAACTCGCCCGCCGGCATGAGGGGCCACACATTCCGCTCCAGATACTCCCGCAGGCTCTTACGTCCGCCCTGCCTACCGGCCCTAGCCTGGAGCCGGGCCCGGCGTTCCATCAGTGCCCGCCGGATGGCCTCCGTTTTGGTTTCATGAGCCAAATTCGCCACTTCACCCACCAGCTTTTCGACGTCCAAATTCTTGATGTTCATTGCCATGGGTATAAAGCTTCCTATCTTCAACCATTATACCAAGCCGCTGCTATTCTAGCCGACCGAGCCGCGCGGCGATTCCCACACTCGTTTCCTCGCTTATCCAGCAACGCTCTTCGCGCAACCCCATAGCTTTGCCACAATGAAAAGCCGCTTAGACCGTCTGCCGGGTCGGAGGCTTGACAGCTCGCGGTTCCGGTTGGGCTGCTTTCCCGGTCGCGCGAAAGCGTGTCTTTATCAGCGCGGCGCGCCGTCTTGGCCGGCCGGTTTCCAGAAGCGGGAAGCGGGCACGAACACGATCAGCACCGCGAACCACGCCGCCGCCACCAGCGCCACGAAGGTCCGCGGCGGAGAGGTCAGCCGCTTGAGCCAGAGACCTTCCGGCATCCAGACGTCCGCCAGGCTCAACCCGTACAGCGCCGCCTGTCCCGCCAGTGCGGGCGTGCGCCAGGGCGCGGGCAGCCAGAAGGCCGCCAGAGCCATGCCGATGAGCAGATAGGGCAGCAGCAGGCGGCCGAACTTGTGCGAGAGGAAATGCGGCAGCATGCGGTTGGCGGAAAGGGAAAACAGCGCCGGATAATCGCGCATGATCTGAAATACGCCGGCCTGCGTGCGGACCTTTCGCAAGAACTCCGAGGGCAGCGACGCCGGCGTGTCGAAGGCCTGGGCGCCATCCTCCAGAACGATGCGGTATCCCTGGAAAAAGGCCGCCAGCGGAAGGAAGACATCGTCCAGCAGCGTGTCGGGCGGCATGGGCCGGGCCAGCTCGCGGCGCATGGCGTAGATGCAGCCGGTGGCGCCCAGCACCGAATCCACGCGGCTGAGGTTCTTGCGGATCCACTTCTCGTAGCGCCAATACAGTCCCACGTTGCTCTCTTCGAGCGTCGCGCCGTCGCGAATCATCAGCTCGCCGCTGGCCACCCCCACCGACGGATCGCCGAAACAGGCCACCAGGCGCGACAGACTGTCCGGCGCCAGCGGCTGGCGCACGTCCGTAAAGAGCAGGATCTCGCCGCGCGCTTTGTCCATGCCCGCATTCAGCGCCATGGCCTTGCCGGCCCGCGGGATGCTCACCAGACGGACGCCGCGCGGCTCGAATTCGCGCACGATCTCGTCGGTGCCGTCGTCGGAGCCGTCGGATACCACCACCACTTCGAGCAGGTCGCGGGGATAGTCCAGGTTCAGGATGGATTCCAGCTTGGCGCGAATGGCGCGCTCGCCATTGCGGACGGCCATCAGCACGGTGACGGTGCGCGGCTCGAAGCGATGCCGGATGGGCCGCGCGCGCCAGCGCGCCAGGAGAGCCAGGAGCAAAGGGTAGCCGAAAAGAATGTAGAGCAGGCCAGCGGCGCAGAGCGTGAACAGCACGACCGCGGCGGCCATGGCCTAGGCCCATCCCCGCAGAGAATAGTAGGCGATCTCGCAGGCTCCCGCGGCTTCATCCGGAAGGGCCGGCCTGCGCCCGAGCACCCTCGCGGCGCGAAACAGCCCGATGGATGCACACAGCCAGGCGGCCATCCTCCGGAGAAAAGTCATCCTCCATCATATATGCGCGCACCGCATAACGCTGCATTTTCCAACGGATATCACCTGCAAACGCGCCGCGCCGGCTTCAGGTAGCTGCGGCCGGGAACGCGCTGGACCCGGTCCCGGCTGGCGCGGACGGCACCCGCCGATTTTTCCAGGCCTCCGGCGTGAGAAAATCGGATCTAATGAGTTTTACGCCCGTAATTATCCAGGGCGGCATGGGGGTGGGTGTTTCCAACTGGAAGCTGGCGCGGGCGGTTGCCCGGCTGGGCCAGTTGGGAGTCGTCTCCGGCACGGCTTTGGACGAGGTATTCGCCCGGCGTCTCCAGAATGGCGACCCCGGCGGCCACATGCGGCGGGGGCTGGATCGCTTCCCCTTCCCGGAGATGGCCGAGCGCATCTGGAAGCGGTACTTTGTCAAGGGCGGAAGACCGGCCGACAAGCCCTACCGCACGCTGCCCAAGCACACGGTGGAAGGTCCCGCGGAACGGCGGGAACTGTGCATCGCCGCGAACTTCGTGGAGGTGGCCCTGGCCCGCGAAGGCCACGACACCGCGGTGGGCATCAACTATCTGGAAAAGGTGCAGCTTCCGCACCTGGCTTCTCTATACGGCGCGCTGCTGGCGGGAGTAAGCCACGTCTTGATGGGCGCGGGCATTCCCCTCCAGATTCCCGGCGTTCTCGATCGTTTGGCCGCCCATGAGCCCGCGGTCTATGCCCTGCAAGTGACCGGCACGGAGAAGAGCCACGGAGCCTCCGCGAGTTTCGTGCCGCGGGACTACATGGAACGGGATCTGGAGCCGCTCGGCCGGCCGCGGTTTCTGGCCATTATCGCCTCCAACACCCTGGCCATCACCATGCTCAAGAAGGCCAACGGGCGGGTGGATGGCTTTGTGATCGAGGGTCCCACGGCGGGCGGCCACAACGCCCCTCCGCGCGGGGCCCGGCAGCTCAACGAGGCCGGCGAGCCGGTTTACGGCGAACGCGACACGGTCGATCTGGAGAAGCTCCGCGTACTGGGTACGCCCTTCTGGCTGGCGGGGGGCTATGGCAGTCCGGAAAAGCTGCGCGAGGCTCTGGCGGCCGGAGCGGCAGGCATCCAGGTGGGGACCGCTTTCGCGCTGTGCGAGGAATCGGCGCTGCGGGAAGACTACAAGCAGACTATTCTCCAGTGCATCATTTCCGGGAAGGCCAGCGTGTTCACCGACCCGCTGGCTTCACCCACCTCCTTCCCGTTCAAGACCGTGCCGCTCGAAGGCACGGTCGCGGATCCGGAAGTCTACGCCGCCCGGAAGCGCGTGTGCGATCTCGGTTACCTGCGGGAGGCGTACGGCCTGCCGGACGGCAAACTGGGATATCGCTGCGCCGCCGAGCCCGAAGCGGCTTACCTGGCCAAGGGCGGCCTGCAGGACCGCACAACAGGACGGAAGTGCCTGTGCAGCGCCCTGCTGGCCAACATCGGACTGGAGCAGGTACGGAACGGCGCCTACCGTGAGCCGGGTCTGGTCACCTGTGGAAACTCTCTGCCCGAACTGGCGCGCTTTCTGCCCAACGGCGCGTCTTCCTATACCGCCGCGGATGTCATCGGCACCTTGCTCGGGGATGCCCCGGGGGGTGGAAGCGATACCCCGCACTCCGCCGGGCTGCCCGGCAACGTTGCGTAAGACGAATCTGCCAGCAAGGGCGGGCCGCTCGCGCTACGTCTGCGGTGACGGCGCGTCTTCCATGATTCGTTCAAAGCACTGGGCCACGTGCTCCCAGGACAGGCGCGTGGCAGCCATCTCCCAGGCGGCCGCCGCCTGCCGCTCGCGCAGCGCCTGGTCCGCGAGCAACTCCAGACAAGCCCCCGCGAAATCCTCGGCCGAATCGGCGATGCGGATATCCTCGGGCGGATGCACGTCCAGGCCCTCGGCGCCGACCGTGGTCGAAACCACCGGCGCGCGGGCCGCCATGGATTCGTAGATCTTCAGGCGCGTGCCGCCGCCAATGCGCAGCGGGACAATCGAGACGGCCGAACTCCACAGGTACGGGCGAATGTCCGGCACCGTGCCGGTCACCTGGATGCGCGCGTCCGCCTCGCCCAGCGCCACCACCGAGCGCGGCGGGGTGCGGCCCACGATGGCCAGCGTGCATTCCGGCCGCGCCTGGCGGATCAGCGGCAGAACCTCGGAGACGAACCATGCGATGCCATCGATATTGGGCAGCCAGTCCATGGATCCCACGAAGACCAGATCGGTGGTCCTGGCCGGCGGCGGATCGGGCGGGGTGAGAGATTCGATATCCACGCCGGTGGGGATGGCGCTGACCCGCGTCACGCCGTACAGCCTGCGCATGGTCTCGGCATCCTGCCCGGAGACCGCCACGATGTGCCCGGCTCTTTGGCAAGCCTGCTGCTCGTACGCGAACATGCGGTTGGCCTGCGCACGGAAATACCAGCGCCGCGCGAAGCCCGTGGCGTTTTGCGCGTGGCGCCCCCAGATCATGGTTTCCACGTTGTGCTGGAACAGCAGGCTGTGCGCCAGGTCCGGGAAATAGGAGGTCGGATTGAGAAAGTCCACCACGCGGCGGTCGAAGCGCTCGCGGGCCATGAGCTGCTCCAGAAACCGCCCCAGCGCGGGTGAGTGAAAGCGCCGGATAGCCACCGGCATGGGGTCGAACAGCCCCCGTGCCAGCTCCAGAGCGAAGCGCGGGGAGCGCTTATCGGCGATCGGGTGGCGAAACGGATAGGCCCGCGTCGAGTATTCCGTGGCGCGCGCGGGCCCTTCGGGATGCCGCGGATCTTCCATGGCCACATAGTGGATCTCGTGCCGCGCGTGAAGCCGCCGCAGCATTTCGAGCGTGCGGATCTGCCCGCCCTTGGTGGTGGGGTGCAGGAAATTGGTGTTGACCCAGAGAATCTTCATGGTTCCGGTGGGGCATGCTTTAGCTTGCCCTGAAAGCACCTTGACGCATAATCGTCATTCTCGACGCCGCACTACACTAGCATGCTGCACCGGCAGGGCGGGCTTTAGCGTGCCCGGCCGGCTGAAAAAGCCCTTCCCAGCGCCGTCCCCGGTCGCCGGTGAGGAACAGGTCGCCCCAGATCTGCAAATTCAGCAGACGCCAGAGGCGGTCGGTGGCGTCCAGGCTGCGCGCCTTCTGGCGTTCGACGAGCGCGCGCAATTGCCCGCCATCGATGTATTCCGCCAGCAGGCCGTCCGGCGCCGCCAGCATTTCAAAAATGCGGTCCGCGCGCGGATCGAGCAGCCATTGCCGCAGGGGCGTGGGGAAGCCCATCTTCTTGCGATAAACGATGTCCGCGGGCAACAGGTCTTCCACCGCCTTCTTGACGATGTACTTGCCTTCGCCATGGTGCAGCTTCAAGCGCTCCGGGACGCGCGTGGAGAATTCCACGAACTCGTGATCGAGGAACGGCACGCGGCTCTCGATGGAGGTGGCCATGCTCATCTGGTCCTGCTTCATGAGCAGTTCCACCAGGTAGGTCTTCTGGTCCGCGTAGAGCATGCGGGTGAGCGGCGGGCTGGACGATCGCCGGCTCCAGTAGCGCATAAAATTTCCGTAGGCCGAAGCGCCCTTCAGGCGCGGGAACAGGGCGGCCTGTTCGGACGCCGGGAAGGCGCCGTAGAAGTTATCGAGGTAGAGAGATTCGAGATCTTCGCCGAGCCCCAGGAAGGTGTGCTGGAGCTTGCGCCGGGCGCCCGCTCCAAGCAGAGGCGAGGCAGCCACGAGCGAACGGACGGCCCGGCGCAGCGCCAGCGGCACCACGCGGTAGCGCGCACCCCAGCGTGCATTCCATTCGTAGAAGCGGTAGCGGCCATAACCGGCAAAAAGCTCGTCGCTGCCTTCGCCCGTCAGCACCACCTTCACCTGTTCGGCGGCCAGTTTCGAGACGAAGTAGAGCGAGACGCTGGAAGGCCACACGATGGGTTCGTCTTCATGCCAGACCAGCCGCGGCAGGGCCTCGAAGAAATCTTCCATGCCGATCGAAACTTCGTGGTGCTCCGTGCCGATGCGCTCGGCCACCCGCCGGGCATAGGACAGCTCGCTGTATGCGGCTTCCCTGTACCCTACCGCGAAGGTCTTGACCGGGCCGGTGAACATGCGCCGCATCAGCGCGGCAATGGCGCTCGAATCGAGGCCGCCGCTCAGGAACATGCCCAGCGGAACGTCGCTCATCAGGCGCATCTGCACGGTTTCTTCGAGGCGCTCGCGGCACTCGCGGATCCATTCGGCGTCGGGGCGCTCTTCGGCCTCCGGAGCGTCCGGGATTTCCCAGTATTGCCGCGTTTCAAAGACCGGCTCCGGGCCGCTCACATCGAGCGTAAGATAGTGGCCCGGCATGAGTTTTCGAATGCCCGAAAACAGGGTGCGCTCTTCGCTCACGTAGCCAAAAGCCAGGTACTCGGCGAGCAGCGAATCCTCGAAGCGCGGCGAGATGACCGGGTGTTCGAGCAGCGCTTTGATTTCCGAGGCGAAGGCCAACAGGCGGCCGTCCCAGTAGTAGTAAAAAGGCTTCTTTCCCAGCCGGTCGCGCGCGCAGAAGAGGCGCCGCGCGTTCTTATCCCAGACGACAAAGGAGAACATGCCGCGGAAGCGCTCGAGCGAGCGCGGTCCGTACTGTTCGTAGGCGTGGAGGATGGTCTCGGTGTCCGAGCGGGTGCGGTAGCGATGGCCGGCTTCTTCGAGCGCCGGGCGCAAGGCGGCATGGTTGAAGATCTCGCCGTTGAAGACGATCCACAGCCCGCCGTCTTCGTTCTGCATGGGCTGCTGGCCGGTGGCCAGGTCGATGATGCTCAGGCGGCGATGGCCGAGCGAGGCCCATTCATCCTGGTAGTAGCCGGACTCGTCGGGTCCGCGGTGACGGATCGCATCCGCCATGCGTTCGAGCACGGCGCGGTCGGGGCCGGCCGGCCGCGTGGTTACAAATCCAGCGATTCCGCACATGCTTGTCCAGGAAACTCCTCTACAGGGTAGCAGGCCCGCCCGCGGCGCGGCCCTTGCGGGGAAACCCCAGGAGGCTAGGAGTGTGTTGACCCCCGCCTTCCCCATGTCATGCGTTGCATATACAATGGTAGTGCGGTGTTGGACTGGGACGAGAACAACTTGCGCAAGATCCGGGCGCATCGGATCAAAGCCGTGGAAGTGGAGCGGGCCCTATCGAACGACCCGATTCCGATCTATGAACAAGACGTGCAGGGAGAACTTCGCTACGTCTATTACGGTGAAACGGATTCGGGGCGACTGCTGGCTGTTGTCATAATCGAGCGTGGGGAACAGATCCGGGTCGTGACTGCGTACGATCTGGATGCCGGGCAGAAAAAGGATTACTTCGCCCGGCGAGTCCAAGGGGAGTGAGGCAATGAAAAAGAAAACACCGGACATGCCGAGGTTCGCGGACGAAGACGAAGAGGCGAATTGGTGGGCCAGCCGCCAGGGCCGTGAGTTCGTAAAGCAGAATTCGGCCGGATCGTCCCCGAAGAAAGGGGACCCTTCGAAGGGTTCGCGTCTGGTCGGCCAACTGAACCGGGCCACCACCGTTCAGATAGCTTTGCGGTTGCCGGAACCCGATGTAGCGAAGGCGCGCGAGCTCGCTACGCGAAAGGGCATCGGTTACCAGACCCTGCTCAAGATGTTGGTGCACGAGGGCCTTCGCCGCGAGGCGCGAAGGGCGTAAAGGGTGAGGTACGGTAACGCCGTCTTTCGTCCAGAATGGGAGTGAGATGCGCCGACTGCTCGTTATGCTCACGCTCGCCACGCTGACCGCGGGCATGCCTGCCCCAGCGCAGCACATGAACGAAGAGGATCCACAGAATGCCGGTCGAAGCGCGGCGGTCCCGTCATTCGACGAGTATCGCGTCCCGCCTTCGACCATATTCAAAGGCGTGCCAGCCGCGCCGCAATTCAAAGCCCCAGGCCAGCGGATGTTTCGTACGGTGATTCGAGAAGCGACGAAGAAGGGGTCGAACTTTGCGGGCCACTACACGATCGCCGACTGGGGCTGCGGAACCTCGTGCGAAGCCGTTGCAGTCATAGACGCAGAGACCGGAGCCGTGTACGACGGCCCTTTCGGGCAACTGCCAAAAGCAGTCTTATATTATGGCGAAAATTTACGCTATGACCGTGATGCCAGAGGTAGCTACATTTACGATGACCTCTCGTACCGGTTGAATAGTAGGCTGCTCATTGCGCGGGGATGCCCAAATTTCAAGGACTGCGCCGCCTACTTCTACGAGTGGACCGGATCGCAGTTCAAGCTGCTGCGCAAGATCCCGGCTACCCCCGAACCTCGCTGACCGGCAGGGGAATAAAGCTCCGCCGCGTCCGAGGTACTCTGATTCTGTTAAGCCACCCGGAGCTGCGTGCAATACTGGCGCAGCCGTGGAACGGAACGCGGTGAGTCGGACTGCGGGCCGCAAGGGCTACGCGCATGATGAGCTGCCGTCCTAGACGCCTCGGCTTCCATGACCTCGCCGTTTCCCATAAGCTTGTCTTGGAGTGGCGTTTCATTCCATTGAGGCCGCGCTGTTCATGGTCGAGTCGATTTTGAAGGGCCGTGGAGGCGTCATTGTCGATAACAACGTCGGCAGCCCTGAAAAACCCCCATGCTACATTCGGTAATATGTGCGGGATTGCGGGCTTTCTCTTACGCGGCGGGAACGCCCGCGCCGAGGTTGTCCAGGCCATGTGCGCCACCATCCGGCATCGCGGTCCGGACGACGAGGGCGTGCGCGTCGAGGGTGGCTGCGGCATCGGGATGCGCCGCCTCAGTATCATCGATCTCTCGACCGGCCACCAGCCGCTCTCCAATGAAGACGGCTCCGTGTGGGTGGTTTTTAATGGCGAAATTTATAATTACCAGGAATTGCGCCAGCGGCTCATCGGCCAAGGCCATCGATTCCGCACCAATAGCGACACCGAAACGCTCGTGCACCTCTACGAGCAGGAGGGCGTCGACGGTCTGGCCCTGCTGCGCGGCATGTTCGCCTACTGTATCTGGGATGCGCGCAGCCGCCGGATGCTGCTGGCGCGCGATCGCTTCGGCAAGAAGCCGCTCTATTACGCGGAAACCTCCGAGGGCCTGTTTTTCGGCAGCGAATTGAAGTGCCTGCGCGTGGCGGGAGTGCCTCTCGAGCTGGATGAAGAAGCCCTGCGCCTGTACTTCCAGTTCTCCTATATCCCCGATCCGCGCAGCCCGTTCCGCTCGATAAAAAAGCTTCCGCCCGGCGGCTGGCTGCTGTGGGATCAGGACGGCGGCCGTCGCGAAGGACGCTACTGGAAGCTACCGCCGCCGGCCTCCGCGCCGCCCGAGGGTTTGAGCGAAGCGAAGGCGCGCGAGGCCCTGCGCGATCTCGTCGACGAAGCGGTGCGCATCCGCATGATCGCCGACGTGCCCCTGGGCGCCTTTCTCAGCGGGGGCATCGATTCCAGCTCGGTAGTGGCCTCCATGGCGCGCCAGAGCCGACTGCCGGTCAAGACGTTTTCCATCGGCTTCGAGGAGCCGCGCTTCAACGAATTGCCCTTGGCACGAATGGTCGCCAAGCAGTATGGCACCGAGCACTACGAATCGGTCGTCGAGCCCCGCGCGCTCGACCTGCTGCCCGATATCGTGCGCCATTTCGACGAGCCTTTCGGCGATTCCTCGGCCATCCCCACATACATCGTTTCGCAGTTCGCCGTGGAACACGTGAAGGTGGCGCTGAGCGGCGACGGCGGAGACGAGCTGTTCGGCGGATATGAGAGTTTCTTTCTGCAGGAGCGCCTGCGCTGGGCGGACCGCATCCCGGGCGCGGTGCGCCGCGCCATCACACGGCTGGCCGGGATGCTGCCGTATTCCACTTACGGGAAAAACTACCTTCGCATGATCGCGCGCCCCACCGCGCTGGAGCGCTATTTCGAATCCAACTACGCCCCCTATTTCATTCGGGAGCGGCTGCTGGAGCCGCGCTGGATGCTGCCCGCCGAGGGCGCTTATCTCACCCGCGAGCTGGCCGATTGCCTCTTGCCGGGCGATGCCGACGTGCTCTTGCAGGCCTTCTATTTCGAAGCCGCCGCCAACCTGACCGGCGACATGCTGGTGAAGGTGGACCGCATGTCCATGGCGAATTCGCTCGAAGTGCGCTGCCCGCTGCTCGATCACCGCCTGGCCGAGATGGCCGCCACTTTCCCGCCTGCCTGGAAAATCCGCCATGGGAAAGGGAAGCGCATTCTGATCGAAGCCCTGGGCGACCGTCTTCCGCCGGCCCTGCTCACCGAGCCCAAGAGGGGCTTCGGCGTGCCGTTAGCGGCGTGGTTCCGTGGCGAGCTGTACGGCTATCTGCACGAGCGCCTGCTGAGCCGGCGCTTTCTGGACCTGGGTTTCGTGTCGCCGGATTTCGTGTGCTACCTCATCGAGGAACATCGCACCGGGCGCCGCGACAACGCGCATTGGCTGTGGCGGCTACTGGCGCTGGATCTGTGGTGCGCCGATTACCTGCCGGGTATACCGCGAGCCGAGCGGGCCTGAACAGCCGTGGGCGGCCGCCGGCCTAAGGGCGTCGCGGGACGGGCCAGGCTGGGCGCGAATCCAATGGCGGCCCCGGCCGGCGCCGGCCCGAGCTCCGCCAGAGCCGCTGCGGACGTCCGCGAAAGGACCAGTGTCAGGACCACCAGCAGGTGCGGGAGCATGTCGTAGGCGAAGTGGAAAAACATCATGGAACAGACGAACATGCCCAGGCAGATCTGCATGGCATGAGCGGTGCGATGAATATCTCGCGCCAACGGCCGCGGGTCCCCGCGCGTGGAACGGATGGTGCGCGTCAGCGAGCGCCAGCTCGAGACCAGAATGACGATAAAAACGATGAGCGCGGGGATGCCGGCTTCGCTCGATATCTGGGTGTAGGTGTTGTGAGTGCCCACCCAGGCGTTACTGAGAGTGTCCGGCCCGCCGCCGGCTTGCGCCAGGTAAGCCGCGAAATTACCCAGCCCGATGCCGAACACCGGGTGGCGCAACGTCACCATCAGGCTCTCGCGAAGCAGAACCTGCCGGTCCCTCGCGGAACTGGCGGCGAAACTCACGGCTGTTCTTTCGGTCTGGCTGACGGTGCCTTCCTGATCGGCCGTGGCGAAAGTCAGATACCGGCTGCGCAGATGCGCCGGCATCAGGAGCAATGCCAGGACGATGATGGCCACGCCGAGTGCCATAACCCGTATTTTCGTTATCAGGGGGACACGCAGCAGGATCAGAATGGCCGCAAAACCCAGCGCATAGGCGCCGGTGCGCGAGCCGGTCTTGAGTAAGCCGATTGCGGTCACGAACCCGGCGGCCAGCGCGGCCAGCCGGCGTATTAGCCCCGGCCGGCCGCCGCCATCGTATATCCGCCAGATGAACGGCAGCCCGATCAGCAGCACCAGGGCGAAATCGTTAGGATTGCCGAAACGCCCTCCCACCAGCACCAGACGGCCCTCGGCTGTGTCGGCTCCGTGAAAAAAGAGGCCCAGCACCGCCGCTGTAAAAGAAGCCACCGCGATGACATTCAGAAGCGTCTTGCACTCCCGATAGGTGATGGCGAGAGAGGTCACCAGCAGCACCGTCAGCAAAGAATCCAGCCAGCTATCGCGCAGCACCTGGAAGCTGCCGCCCCGCCAGAATGCGAAGGGTACGCCGGCCACGAAGATCGCGGTCAGAACGGCGTACCAGAAGACGATCCGGTTGGCTAGCCCCGCAACGACACGCCCCGTCAGGACCGCCGCCGCGCCCGCCACCAATGCCAGGGCGAAGGGAAGGTGGAGACGGCTCAGGCTGCCACTCGCATCGAGCACACGGCTGATGAAGAGATAGACAAATCCAGCCAGCGCCGCGAACCCGACTTTTTCCAGAAAGCTCGCTCCGGCGGGAGCTTGGCGAGCCGCTGAAATAGCTGGCGTCATTTCTGAGTTCCGTTCCGGCGAAGGCTAGCCTTACAACGTAGTACTGTAGCATGCCGGACCTATTGCCGAAGCCTCGGACGTCGCGCAAATATCGGCTAAATTCGGCATAAATTGCGGGATATGCGATTAACAGTGTTATCCGGTTGGCGGCGCGGCAACTAATCCCGGCAGGTCTAGGTGGACCCCGGAACGGCGGCGTGCGACACGGACGGACGGCCCGCGCGGGCGTTGCTAAACAGGTACTCGGCTAAAGTCGGGCTGGGTCCCAGGTTGATGAGCTCGAGGCCTAGCTTTTTCCGGCAGAACGACATTACCTCGGGGATAGATGCGTCTTCATACGGATAACCGCCCAGCCAGTCGCGGACATCGGTCAAGTAATCCATTCCGCGTTTTTGACGGTAAGTCCAGATCTCTTTCACGGGATTGTGGCCGCGAATCAGGCGCGGCAGGATCTCGCGGCGGATGGCGTACCCCGCTTCCATAAGCCGCTTGCGCGCGGGCGAGGCGGCATTGTAGCGTTTCTTGACCGCCAGCCAGTAACCCGATAACGGCGTGGTCACATAGAGAGCGATATAGAACAGGGCCTCGGGCTTCAGGAGCGCGGAGGTGTTTTCGATAGCCTGCCACATGTGGCCGGTGTGGTGCAGCACGCCCCAGGAGTACACGATATCGGCTGGCTCGAGCGTGCCGAGAAACGCGGTGTCCAGCACGGAGCCCCGCAGCACGGTCCAATTGGCGGGGTCGCCGCGAAGCTTGCGCAGCCGGGCAGTGGTTTCGACGGAGAACGGGTCCAGATCGAAGCTGACCAGCTTCGCGACGCCGGCATCGAAAGCCGCCAGCGAATGCAGGCCGCTGCCGCAGCCGGCATCCACGAAGGACTTTCCGGCCAGCGAAGAGGTATCGAGAAAGCCGGTCAGGTGCTCGCGTGCGATGCGCACCCGCTCGTCGCTGAAGTGTTCCGCGACAAACTGAGCCCAGTTCTTTCCGAAAGAAAAAGACACGGCCTCCGCAGCGCTTTTATCCATTGGAATTCAACGCAAGAATATCTCGGAAACGGGGAAGCTGTCAATTTACTTGGCGATACTAACTTCGCGGGGTAACTGGGGTTGGATGCAGCCGCGGCGCAGTTGGCGCGCATGGTCCTATTTCGCCCTGGCCACGGTGTGAATGGTTATATCCACCTGCTGGCTCACCCGCAGGAACAGCGTACTCGGATTCTTCATACCCCACTTCACGTAGGGCACGGCAAACTTCGCCGTGGCGGTGTACTGGCCGCCGGACGCCTGGACCTCCGCGGGCACGGAGATTTCGTGGGCCGCTCCGTGGATCGAGAAACTCCCGTGAAGTTCGACGTGCGAGGGGCCTTCGGAGGCGACCTTGCCATCGATACGATCGGGGCGGAAGACGATCTCGGGATATCGGTCGCTCTCGAGGACGTTCTTGCGCATACGGCTGTCGCGGGCGTCGGTGCCGCTGGCGCCGCTGGCGGCATCCACAACCAGCTCGCCGCCGGCCGCGCCGGTCGCGGGGTCGAAGTGAATGTCGCCGCGCTTCAGGCGGAACTCGCCGTGCACGGTGTGCAGGACGGAGTCCAAGGCGAACTCGACTTTGGTTTGCGCGGGATCGATCTGGAGGACCGTCTCGCGCGGGATCACCGGGGAGGCGCCCAGGGCCAAGGCGGCCAGAAAGAGAACAGACGGGAAGGTACGCATCGGTGGTGTCATAGAGTCAGCATTTGCCAGCCGAGGGCCAGGCCATTGGTTGCGAAAGCCATGGGGGAAAGCTCGCCCACGTGCATGGCGAGCATTTGGGCGAAGAGCCGCGGCTGCGAGGCCATGGCGCGTATGACGCGGCCGCGCAGGCGCGGGCTGGATCCCAGCAGGAGCATCAGACCGGACATGAAAGCGGGACGCTTTCCGATGCGGCGGTGCTCGGACTGATAGAGGCGCAGATCGCCCGCCGCGAGAGCGCCGGCCAGGCTGACAGCCTGCTGGAACGACAAGCAGAGGCCCTCGCCGGTGATGGCGTCGACGGAACCGGAAGCGTCGCCGCACAGCGCTACCCGCCCGCGCCACACGGAGCGCAGAACACGCGTGGCCGAAACGCCGCCGCGCTCGTGGGTGGAAGGATGGCCGGCGAGGCGGTGGGCGACCTCGGGGAATTGGGGCAGTACGTCATCCAGGCGAAGGCGCCGGTTGCCGGAAATGAGAACCACGCAGACCTCGGAGACGCTCACCGGGGTGATGTAGAGCTGGCAGCCATCGCCCCAATGGATTTCCATGAACTCGCTCCAGGGCGCCACGCGGTAGTGGCGGCGGAACCCGTAGCGGAGGCTGTCGCGGAGGCAGGCCTCGAGGCCGGCCCAGCGGCGGACGGAGGAGCGGCCGCCATCGGCGCCGACGATCCAGCGCGCGCGCACCAGCCGGCCATTCGCCAGGACGCCTTGGGGGTCCAGGCCGGCGATGCGGGCGCCCCAGACGAGGCGCACGCCGGCTTCGGCGGCACAATCCACCAGCAGGTTATGCAAAGCGGTGCGGCGGAGGCCCAGGCCAAAGCCGTTGGGAAAGGGCGCTTCCACCGAGGCGCCGTTCTCGTGAAAGCGTATGCCTCGGAAAAGGCGGCCCCCGGCAGTCTGCAGATCAATGCCCAGGATGCAGGCGGCGGCGATGCCATCGGGCATGACGCCCTCGCCGCAAGCCTTGTCGATGGGCGGCGCGGCGCAATCCGCGAGGATCACATCGAAACCGTGGCGGCGCGCGGCGATGGCCGCGGCCAACCCGGCGGGTCCGCCTCCGATCACGAACACATCGGCGGCGGCGGGAAGCGCGGCCATCAGCGTGCGTCACCCTCTTTCGAGCCACGCCGTCCGGCTATCGATCCGGGCCTCGTCATCGCGGGCGCCTCCAAGGTCGCGCAGGCGGGAGCGAGCATGAAAGTTAGCGTGGTTCGGCGTGGGAAAGGCCCATTCCTCGGCATGACAACGGCTGACATCCTTTTCCTCGTGAGTGCCACAGTCCAGTGCTTGGTCTGTGTGACGGGGCGCGATCGAAAGCCGTTACGGCCGCCGCGCAGAAATATTGGCCTGGGGTTCCGTGAGGCTAGCCGGTCGCGGCCGGCGGCGATATCGATGGCATTTCGCTTGCCCGTTATGGCGGGGCAGAGTATAGTGGGCTTCGTCCAATACCGAGAGGGTGTTTGTCTAGCCGGTGTCTGTCTAGCCAACCAGGGCCGCCCTTTTCGTGGTGTTAGAGAAGGGCTAGCCGATGCTGGTATCCATTATCGTTCCGGTTTACAATGAATTCCGCCTGCTCCCCGTCGTCATCGAGCGGATCATCAAAGCGCCTCTGCCCGCCGGCTGCGAAAGAGAAATCATTATCGTCAACGATGGATCGACCGACGGCACCACGGAGCTGCTGGCCCAGTACGAGGCGTATCCCCTGGTGCTGGTGCATCATTCTCCGGCCAACTTCGGGAAGGGCGCGGCCATTCGAATCGGGCTGGCCAAAGCCAGGGGCGATTACATTCTGATCCAGGACGGCGATCTCGAATACGATCCCCGCGATTACGCGGCGTTGCTGGCTCCGCTCGTGGCGGCCGAGGCCACGGTGGTTTACGGCTCGCGCTTCCTGAAGGGGGTCGAGGGGATGCGCAAACGAAACTGGATCGCCAACCGGATTCTGACGCTGGCGGCCAATCTTCTTTTCAGGGCGGGGATCACCGACGAGGCCACCGCATACAAGGCATTCGAGCGCGCGGTTCTGGAGTCCTTCACGCTCCGCTGCACCCGGTTTGAATTCTGTCCGGAAGTTACGGCCAAAGTGCGCCGCCTGGGTTATCGCATTCGAGAGGTTCCTATCTCCTACAACCCGCGCTGGATTTTAGAAGGCAAGAAGATTCGCTGGCTGGATGGAGTGGAGGCCCTCTACACGCTCTTGCGCTATCGCCTGGCCCCCCTGCGATCTTTTGCCATCCCGCCCCATCGGGCCGAAGTACCGCGCAGCCACGTCGCTTAGGCCGGGGCGCGGCGCGGGTTCTGACGGATGGCGATTTCCACGGCTTCCACCACGTCGCGGGCCGTGAAATCGGGGTGGCCGCGCTGGCCGGCTCCGTAGCCGGTGAGCACCAGAATGGTGCGCGTGCCGGCGCGGCGTCCGCACTCGATATCGGCGGCTTTGTCGCCAATGAAAAACGAATGGGCGAGATCGATGTCGAACTGCGCGGCCGCCTCCAGAACCATGCCCGGCTCGGGCTTGCGCCGCGTGGAGGGCGTGCCCGGCGCATCCGGGCAGAAGTACGAAGCGTCGATGAGGTCCGCCCCGAGCTGGCGCAGAAATTCGGCTTGCACCGCGCGATATTGCGCTTCGGTGAACAGGCCTCGGCCGATACCGCTCTGGTTGGTGATGACGAACGCGCGGAAGCCGGCGGCCCGCAATTCTCTCAGCGCCGCCCGAGCGCCGGGATAGACGCACACGCGGGCGGGATCGGAACAGTACTGGACTTCTTCCATGAGGGTGCCGTCGCGGTCGAAGAAGACGGCCGGGGTCATGGGATACCGGCGGGCCGGAGTTCGGCCGGACTGACGGTGGCGGTGCCGAGCTTTCCCACCACGATGCCGCTGGCGCGATTGGCCAGCTCGGCAGCTTCCACGGCCGTGGCTCCGGCGGCCAGGGCCAGGGCGAAAACTGCGATGGCGGTATCTCCGGCGCCGGAGACATCGAAAACGGTTTGCGCGCGCGTGGGGGTGTGGTACGGCGGGGCGTCCGGCTGGAGCAGCAGCATGCCGTTTTCGCCCAGCGTGATCAGAAGGCTGGCGGGCTGCCAGAGATCGAGCAGGCGGCGGCCCGCGGCGAGCAGGGCGGCATCCGCGAGCACGGGCACGACCGGATCGGCGGGGGGCAGTCCGGCGGCGGCGAAGGCTTCGGCGCGGTTGGGCTTGATGGCCGTGGCGCCGCGCCAGGAGAGCGAAGTGTAAGGATGCGGGTCCACGGCCAGCACTTTGCCGTTCTCGCGCGCGGAGCGGCAAATGCGATCGGCGAAAGGCTGCGTCAGGAATCCCTTGCCGTAATCGGCCACGATGACGGCATCGACGTCGGGGATGGCGCGCTCGATGTGTTCGATAGCGCGGCGCGCCGCGGAGGTATCCGGCGGGGCGATGCGCTCGCGGTCCACGCGCACCACCTGCTGGTTGCGGGCGATGATGCGGGTCTTGACGGTGGTGCTCGCCGAGGAATCCTCCAGCACTCCCGAGGTATCCAGGCCGCATTCTTCGAGCAGCCGAACCAGGCGCCGCCCGCCGGCATCCGCGCCCACCATTCCCACAACGGCCGTGTGCGCGGTGAACTCGCGGACATTGCGCGCTACGTTGGCCGCGCCGCCGGGATAGTAAGACTCTCCGGTGACGTTCACCACCGGCACGGGCGCTTCCGGGGAGATGCGCGAGACCCTGCCCCAGACGAACTCGTCCAGCATGAGGTCGCCGATCACCAGGATGCGCTTGGCGGCGAAGCCCGAGACGATCTCGCCCAGGCGCGCGGCGGATTCAATCGGCATGCGGAGAGGCAACCGGCAAGGCGGTCTCGGAGGGTGCGGGAGATTCCGCGGAGGGCGCCGCGGCGGCCGGTGCGCGGGCCACCAGGATGAGCGAGAGGCCCGGCCAGGGCATCAGGCCCTCGAAGTGCCTCCAGGCCCACACGGTTTTGTCGAAGATCTTGAGCACCAACTTGTTGATGTGGCGGCGGCCCAGCACGCGGCTGTAGGCCCACCAGGTGGGCGCGCCGGCCTTGTTGAAGTTATAGACTTTCTCGACGCGGAAGCCCTCGGATTCGACCAGGCCGCACGCCTCGGAGGCGCGGTAGCGGCGCTTGTGGCCCAAGGCGCGGTCCAGGCTCCCGGCCAGGCGCGGGCCCTGGGGGACGAGCACGATCAGCGCGCCGCCCGGCTTCAGCACGGCCCGCAGCGATTCCAGGGTGCGCGCGGGATCGTCCAGGTATTCCAGAACATTGAGGCACAGCACCGTATCGAAGCAGCCCTCCAGGCCGGCGAAGTCTTCGGGGACCGCGGGATCGATGCGCTGCACCACGACGTTGGGCGTGCGCAGAAAGCGATTGTGCAGCGTATGCAGGTGCAGGGGATCTTTTTCGGCGGCCACGTAGACCACGCGCCGGCCCATGAGGCGGCCGGAGAAATGGCCGATGCCGGCGCCGATTTCGAGAATCTCGTCGCCCATGTGGCGGCGCAGGATCTGCGCCACCCAGCCCAGGTATTGCGGCGTGCCGGTGAGGTTGTTGAGCATGCCGCGGCCATAGGGGGCGGCATAGAGATCGTCGATGAGCCAGAAACGCAAAATGGAGCCCAGCGCCTGGATGCCATCCCGCCAGTTGATCTTCTTGCCTTCCTCATAGGTGCGGCCGTGATAGCTGATGGGCACTTCGTATACGCGGAAGTGGCGTTTGGCGCTCTTCATGACGATTTCGGGTTCGAAGCCGAAGCGGTCGGCGCGTATGGGGATGCTCTTGAGCAGGTCGGTGCGAAAGACCTTGTAGCAGGTTTCCATGTCCGTGAGGGTGAGGTTGGAGAACATGTTGGAAACCAGGGTGAGAAACTTATTGATGAGCGAATGCCAGAACGGCAGGACGCGGATTTCGCCGCCGGCCAGGTAGCGCGAGCCGAAGACGGCATCGGCGTGACCCTCCAGGAGCGGCTTGAGCAGGCGCGGATACTCGGCGGGATCGTACTCGAGATCGGCGTCCTGAATAATGGAGAAATCGCCGGTAGCGTAAGCGATGGCCGAACGCACGGCGGCGCCTTTGCCGGCATTGCGCTCGTGGCGGAACAGGCGGATCTGGGGAAAGGCCGCCGCCAGGCGCTCGAGGATGGCATAGGTGCCGTCGGTAGAGCAATCGTCCACGATGACGATCTCGCGCTCCATGCTCTCCGGCAGGGGCGCGTGGAGCACCAGCGAGAGACAGCGCTCTACAACGGTGCGTTCGTTGTAGACCGGCATCAGGACGGATAACTTCATGGACCTAAATAGTTTAACAAGCGGGCAAGCTAAATCATGCCCACCGTCAGCGAACCATCATGCCTTGAAATACGGCTTCATCAAATCCAGCATGTCGCGAAGCACTTTTTGCGACTTCTCATCCAGCACGGCGGGGGGCAGCCCTCTCCCCGTAGCCAGCGCTCTTGGATCCGGGGGCGGCGGCGCGGTGCGGGCAGGACGCGACTGATAAGTCTTGAATACGCCCCGGCAGTACAGGATGTACTTCATGGCCTCCGGATAGACGCCGATTTCCTGGATCAGAATGGCCGCGGCGCCAAACTCCTCGATGGCTTCCTTCTGCTTACCCGATTGCCAGAGGTCCCAGGCGGAAGCGTAGATATCCGCGAACGAGGCCGCGGGCATGCTGCCCGAGAAGCCGCGCATCATTTCTTCGATCAGCGTGCGCCCATGCCCGCCGCTGAATATCTTGAGCTCACCGTGGCTGCCGCTCTGGAAGGACGCGAAGCGCGCGAGCGGCTGGCCGGCCTCGTCCTTGACGTAGCGCAGGGTGGGGATAGCTTTGTACATGGATAGAATGCAATCCACGCTCAGGTTGCCCACCGCCTGGAGAAACAATGGCAGGCCCGTGGCGCCGCCGATCTGCCGGAAATACTCCTGAATGGCAGCCTCGTCGGTCTGGTTCGCCGGCGGCAGCGAAATGATGGCATCGGCGCCAATTTTCTCGGCGTGTTTCGCGTACCGGACGGCTGTAGCGGTATCGGCGGCCTGGACGCCGATCACAATCGCCGGTTTCAACTTCTTACCGGTGGAGGCGATGGCTTCGGCGCCTTCCAGCCGCTCGGCGTCGGATAAGGTCTGCCATTCGCTGGCGTTCTGGGGCCACACGAAGCCGTGGACCCCGCCACGGTCGATGAAGCGCACCTCTTCCACCAGCGAGTCGATATCCAGCCGGTTTGAGGCGGTGAAGGGCGTTTGCGTAATCGGGAAAATACCACGCAGCGGTTTGGCGCCGGGATCAGCCCTGCCGGTGTATGACAACACCAGTCCGGCTGCGCCCATGAACAACAAGTCCCGCCTGCGTAAGGGTTCGCGTTCCGGCATCCGCATTTCAACTATTCTCCTTTGGTGGGGCATGCTTTAGCTTGCCCAACCAGTTTGCTAATCTCTATGTCTCCATCCGTATCAACATCTTATCGATGGCGGCGCGGTCGAGCTCGAGACCCAGGCCCGGCTTGGTCGGCGCGGGGACGAAGCCATCCTTGTCGATACGGAACTTGTCGACAATGTAAGGGCGGTCCGATGAGCCCGTCGGCTGCATCATCTCGAACCAGATGTTGTTCGGCATGGCCAGCTCCATGTGGAAATGGACGGCATGCTCAAACGGATCGCCCCAGTTGTGCGGGACGCATTCCATGCCGAAGACCTCCGCCGTCTTGGCCAGTTTCATGCCGCCGGTAATGCCCCCGATGTAGCCCCCGATGAAGCGCAGCACATCCATGCCGCGCTCGCGGATGAAGGGCGGAAATTCGTACATGCTGGAAAACAGCTCGCCCATGTGTACAGGCGTGTCGATATCGCGGCAGAGCTGCACGCAGCCTTCCAGGTCCACCGAGGGCAGCGGATCTTCGAAGCCGTTGTAATTCAGTTGATCGAGCACGCGGCCCATTTTCAAGGCCTGTTCGCGGGTATAGGCGCCCACGCGGTCGAGGATCATCCCCATATGGGGGCCACCGGTCGCGCGAACGGCCTTGGCGACTTCGATATCCAAATCCAGATCGACGCCCGGGAGATTGAGCAAACCCTGGTTTGGAACCTTGGTCGTGGGTGCGCCCATCTGGGCGCCGCCGCTCGAGGTGGGAACCCACGGCGGATGGATCTTGTATCCCTTGTAGCCTTCGGACTTCGCCCGCTTGACGTCTTCGACGAAGGCTTCCACGGTGCTGAGATGCTGCGAGCTGGCGTATGCCAGAACCTTGTCCCTGTACGGCCCGAGTATTTTGTAGACCGGGAGGTTGACCGCCTTGCCGACGATGTCCCACAAGACATAATCGATCGAGGCGGCATACGGGGTATTGGCATGCCTGCGCCGGGTGGGGTCCCAGATGGATGTAAACGAGGGGCCGTAGATGGCGTTCTGGCCCACCAGAAGCTCCTTGGCGTACTCCCGCAAGCCGGCGGAGTCGCCGCGCCCCACGCTGTAGTTGCCTTCGATTCCGCCGTTGGTCACCACGGAAAAGAGCCGGGCTTCTTGCGCGGCTCTCGCGCCGGCTGGTCCGCCGGCCGGCGATTCGTTCTTCAAGACGTACGTCTTGACTTCCTTGATGGTGAGGTCGGGCAGGTCGGAGCGCTTGACTCCGGCGGCCTGAGCGGCTGCCGCCGCGGGATCGGCGACGGCCGAGAATCCGACCGCCGCGCCAGCCGCCGAGGCTCCGAAAAAGCCGCGGCGGGACACCAGATTCCCTTGTTTTGCCATGAGAATATCCTCAACCTAGGAGCCGGGAACTCATAAGTCAACCCATTCTACAATCAATAGCTACTAGCGGCTATGATGATTCCGTATGAACGATCCCGCTCCCGTGGAGCGCAGGCATCGAGGCGGTGATGGCGTGAAGCGCCCATGAGGCATCGCATCCTGCTGATGGCTCGCGAGCTCGACCTGGGGGGCAGCGAGCGGCAAATGACCGAGATGGCGCTGGCTCTCGACCGTGCCCGCTTCGAGCCCGAGGTGGCCGCTTTTCACGCTGAAGGCATGCGCGGCGACGAACTGCGCGCGGCGGGGGTCCCCATTCTGCGTCTTCCCGTACGCTCGTTCAAATCCCCGCGCACGCTCAGTTATGGCTGGCGCCTGGCGCGCTACATCCGGGCCCAGCGAATCCGGCTGGTTCATACGTTCGATTTACCCCTTACCGCCGCGGCCATCCCGCTCACCCGCTTTTTCACGCCCGCCATGGCCTTGGCCAGCCAGCGGTCGCACCTGGGGCTGGCTTCTCCGCGCCTGCGCAAAGCGCTGACGTTTGCCGAGCGGATCGCCCATGGCGTAGTGGTGAATTGCGAGTTTTTGCGGCGTCATCTGGTGGAAGACGCAGGCATTCCGGGCGAGCGAATCCATGTGTGCCGCAACGGGATCGACCTGGCGCGGTTCCGCCGGGGACCGCGCGATCCCGGTTTGCGCCCCGCCGCGCTCGAGTCGGCTTCGCTGGTTATCGGCGTGGTGTGCGCGCTGCGGCCGGAAAAGGGGATCTCTACTCTGCTGGAGGCCTTCGCGCGGGTGCGCCCGCTAGGGCCGAAGGTTCGGCTTGCGGTGGTGGGCAGCGGCCCCGTGCTGCCCGAACTCGAAGCGCGTGCACGCGAGTTGGGAATCCGCGAGGCCTGCCACTTCGAGCCATCCACCGAACGCGTCCCGGAGTGGCTGCGGAGTATCGATATCTTCGTGCTGCCGTCCGTCAGCGAGGCGCTTTCGAACTCGCTCATGGAGGCCATGGCGTGCGGCTGCTGCGCGGTGGCCTCGCGCGCGGGCGGCAACCCCGAGCTGATTGAAGACGGCACCAGCGGGCTGCTTTTCAAGGCCGGCGATGCGGAGGGTCTGGCGCGCGCGCTCGGCGAGCTCATGGCGAATCCGGAGCTGCGCGGCCGCCTGGCGGATGCGGGGCACGATTTTCTGCACGCGAATTTCTCGACGGCCGCGGCGGCGCAGCGCATGGCCGGGATTTATAGCCAACTGATTGCGGAGGCGCGGCCATGAGCGATGCGAGCGCGGCGCCGGTGCGGGTGCTGCTGATCGCGCCTTCGCTCGATATTCTGGGAGGGCAGGCAGTCCAGGCCAAGCGCCTGTTTGAGGATCTGCGCGGCGAAGCCGGGGTCCGCATCGATTTTCTGCCCATCAACCCGCGCCTCGCGGGACTTTTCGGCGCGCTGCAGCGCATCAAGTATGCGCGGACCGTCGTCACCGTCACCGCGTTCCTGGGGAGGTTGCTGCGGCGCGCCCCGCGCTACCGGATTCTGCACACGTTTTCGGCTTCCAATACATCGTTTCTGCTTACGGCCGCGCTGGTGATTCTGGTGGGGCGGCTGTATGGGAAGAAAGTCATCGTGCATTACCACGATGGCCGGGCGGCCCAACATCTGGCGGGCTGGCGCAGCGCGCGCCTGCTGCGCCTGGCGGACCGCATCGTGACGCCCTCCGGCTACCTGGTGCGGGTTTTCGCGGAATACGGTTACCGGGCGGAGGCGATTTTCAACACCATCGACCTGGGGCGCTTCCGGTATCGCGAGCGAAACCCGGTGGCCCCGGCATTCCTGCACAATCGCGGGATGGAGGAGCTGTACAACATCCCCTGCGCGTTGCGGGCTTTCGGATTGGTGCAGCAGCGCTATCCGGAGGCCTCGCTGGTGCTGGCGCACGACGGGCCATTGCGCGGAGCGCTGGAGCGTATGGTCGCTGAGAGGGGCCTCCGCAACGTGCGCTTCGTGGGGAAGGTGGCGCCGGAAGGCATTGCGAAGTTGTACGACGAAGCCGGCATCTATCTCACCAGCTCGAATATCGATAACATGCCGCTCTCGCTGCTCGAATGCTATGCCTCGGGGCTGCCGGTGGTGGCCACCCAGGCCGGAGGGATTCCCGACATGGCGCGCGATGGGGAGGCCGCCCTTCTGGTGGCGCTGGACGATTCCGAAGCCATGGCGCGGGCGGCCCTGCGCCTGCTCGAAGAGCCGGGGCTGGCCGAGCGGATGGCCGGCGCGGCGCGGCGGGAATGCGAGCGCTACACGTGGGCCGCCGTGCGCGGCCAGTGGCTGGCGCTGTACCGGGAATTGGGTGAAAAGAGCGCGCGGTCTGATACGGTTGAGTGATGGCGCCCGCCCCGGAATCCCGAAGCAGATCCCAGCCGTTTTTTCGCAACGTGCTGTGGAGCTGGTCGGGGGCCATTTTCAGCCTGCTCTCGGGGCTGGTTCTAGCACCCTATCTCATCCGCCATTTGGGCGACGAGCGGTACGGCATCTGGGCGCTGGCGTTTTCATTCATCGATTACTTCGCGCTGGTGGATCTGGGCCTGCGCTCGGCGGTGATCAAGTATTCGGCGCATTACCGCGCCACCGGCGAATTGGACCGGCTGGAGGAAATCGTCAGCACCGGCCTGGCGTATTACCTGGCGGCGTCGGTATGCGTGGCGGGGGCGGCGCTGCTGGTGGCGCGCCATCTTACTTCGATCTTCCATGTTCTGCCCCACGATGTGGCGGCGTTCCAGTTTCTCACCGTGACGGTGGGGATCGGGTTCGCCCTGGGTATTATCTTCAGCTTGTATAGCGGCGTGCTGGAGGCCTATCAGCGCTTCGATATCATCAGCCGGATCCTCATCCTGAACAGCGGCGTACGCGTGGTGGGCTGCTTTACGGTGCTGATGCTCGGCTGGGGGCTGCGCGCGCTGGGCCTGTGCGTGCTGGCGGGCCAGATACTGGGATACGGGCTGATGTGGTATGCGGTCCGGCGGCTGCTGCCGGGACGAACGTTCGCACCGGGGAACGCCAGCCGCGCCGCCATGCGCCAGATGCTGGGATACGGGCTGCACACCTTCGCGGCGAATATCTCGCTGATCGTGCTGAACCAGGATGTGCCGGTGTTGATCGGGCACTTTCTGACCACCACGCTGGTGGGGTATTTCAGTTTCCCCTTGCGGCTGCTGAGTTACTCGGTGGATTTAGTCACCCGCCTGGGCCTGATCACGGCGGCCAAGGCGGCCGAACTGATGGCGCATGGGGAAATCAAAACCATCGCGCGGATGGCCGTGCTGGTGAACCGCTATTGCCTGCTGCTGTTCCTGCCGGTGGCGGTGTATCTGAGCATCTTCGGACGCCAGTTGATCGCGGTATGGGTGAGCCCCTCGTTCGCGGATAACTGTGCGCAGTTGGCGGCGCCGCTAGGGGCGGCCATATCGATCTGCGCCGCCGCGCAATACAACTCGCAGTCGATTCTTTACGGGCTGGCGAAACACAAGGCCCTGGCGCACGCGGTGACGGTGGAAGCCATTCTGAGCGTGGCGGCGCTGTGGTACGTCATTCCCCGGTACGGGATTTACGGGGCGGCGTGGGTATATTCGGTTCTGATGATCGCTTCCCGGGGACTCTACGTGCCCTACTGGGTGAGCCGGCATCTGGGGCTGACCTACGCCGCTTACATGGAGGGAATCTATGCCCGGCCGGTGCTTCTGATGGCGCCGGTGGCGCTGGCGGCCTGGCTGGCGAACCGGGCTCTCGGGCAGCCCGCCACCTGGGCGGTGGCGCTGGGCGGCGGGGTGCTGCTGTGCGGGTGCTATTATCCGGCGGCATTCTTCCTGGGAGTGGAGCCGGAGCATCGCGCGACGGTCCTGGCTCCGGCCGGCGCGGCACTACGACTTTTCAGGGGGCGGCGGTAGAGGGACGGCTTACGCCCCGGCTTGGGCGGACGCGGAAAAACCTATGCCGGCCAGATCCAGCACCGGGACGCCGGATTTGTGGATAGCGGCGGCAGCTTCGGCGGTGGGTTTCTGCGTGATCACCAGGTGCTGCGCCCATCGCAGCAGGCTTTCCAGGCTGGGATCGAGGAGTTTGCCGATGTGGGGGATGGCGGCCAGCAGGAAACGCTGATTGCTGCCGTAGATCTGATCGAGCTGGATGTGGGGATCGAAGACGCGCAGGCTGCGCCCTTTGCCGATCAAGGTTTCGAGCACGGCCACGACGGGACTTTCGCGCAGATCGTCGGTATTTTCCTTGAAGGCAAGGCCGAAGAAGCCCAGGCGCTCGACGGGTAAATCGAGCAGCGTGCGGATGCCGCGGGCGATCTGCTGCTCGTTGGCGGGGAGGATGGACTCGAGCAGCGGCAGTTTCAGATCCAGGCGGCCGGCGCGGTAGACCAGCGCGCGGAGATCCTTGGGCAGGCAGGAACCGCCGAAAGCAAAGCCCGGCTTGAGGTAGGCGGAAGAAACATTCAGGACGGCGTCGCGGCAAAGCGTGTCCATGACCTCGCGGCCGGGGATGCCCAGCGATCCGCAGAGCGTGCCGATTTCGTTGGCAAAGCCGATTTTTACGGCGTGGAAGGCGTTGCAAGCGTACTTGATCATTTCGGCGGTGCGCAGGCCGACCAGGCAGGGCGCCACGCCGAGAGGGCGGTAGAGATCCGCCACGCGGTTGACGGCCGCGGGATCGGGGCCGCCTGCAACCAAAAGGGAGGGCTGCGCGAAATCGCGGACGGCGGTTCCTTCGCGCAGGAATTCGGGATTGAACACGACCACCGCGCCGGCTCCCACACGCGGCATCACGGTCTGCTCGCAGGTGCCGGGGAAGACGGTGCTGCGCACGGCGATGACCAGCGGGTGGGGATGGGCGGCCAGTGCGGCGCCGATCTCGTCGGAGACGCGGGCAAGCTGCTGGAGATCGAGATTCCCGTTGCGTTCCGAGGGTGTGCCGACGCAGATCAGGGCGATGTCGCAGGAGGGCAGGACGTCGGCCAGGCTGGCGGAGGCGGAGAGGCGGCCGGCTTCCCTTCCCTTGCGCACCAGTTCGGCGAGGCCGGGCTCGTAAAACGGGGCTTCGCCGCTGAGAACGCTGCGCACCTTGAACGCGTCGCGATCGACCCCGGTGACGGAATGCCCCAGGTCCGCCAGGCACGCGGCCGTCACGCAGCCGACATAGCCGAGGCCGAGGACGGCGATGCGTTCGGGTTGTGCCAATTGGGGTTCCATAGGGCTCAGTATGACATGACGTTCCGGAGTAACAGCCCCGAATTGTGCCAGTGGCGGAGCGTGGGCCTCATAGGTTTGGGCTGGAAGAGTTTTGGATGGAGAGCGTGGTGGGGTTGGCCGAGACTGCCCCGATGCTCAATTCGAGGGGCTGCTCGCCGGAAGGCGCAGAGGGCACCAGCAGGTTTAGTTGCAGGACGCCCACCCATCCGGGAACCAGTCCGGCGAAAGCGACCTGCGCGGTGACACCGCCAATGGCGGCCTCGACAGTGGCGGCGGGGTACAGAAAGGGCGGAGGCGGCGCGGGATAGCCGGTCGAGAGAGGACTATCGAGGGCCCCCTGGCCGGTCAGGTAGAGGATCAGATATTGGCCCGGCGCGGCCGGGTGATCGGACGAGTTCAGCGAGCCATCGGCGTAGTTCACGGCTAAGGCGTGATTGGGCGATGCGGCGGTGGGGGCGATCGAGACGCCGGGAGCGGTGGCGGCGACGGGAAACAGGGATGGGGCGCTCTTCGCGCCATCGATATCCACCACCAGGCGGGCGGCGGTCCCGGGGATTACTTCGAAGGGTAGCTGCGCATTGATGAGAGTGGGGCTGACGTAGAGGAGCGGCGCGGTCAAACCGTTGACGGTCACGGAAGTGGAGGCGATGGTATTGGCAACCAGCGCGGGAGGATCGGGGGTGGCGGCGGCGTAAGCCAGATTGGTTCCGTAGATGGAAATCAGCGAGCCGGGGGCGATGGAAGGCAGCGAACTCAGAGCGTTGACGATGCCGTTTTGGGAAACGACGGGGGTGGGTGGCGCGACGGGGAAAGCGAGGCTGTTGGAAACACCGGCGGAAGTGGTGACGGCGATGGCGGCGGTGCCGGAAGTGGCAATCCAAGCGGCAGGCACGCTGGCGGTCAATTGGCTGTCTCCGGCCACGGCGGTGGGGAGGGCCTTGCCGTTCCAGAGCGCGGTGGCGCCCGAGGCGAAGCCGCTGCCGCTCACGATCAGGGCGAAGGCCGGGCCGGCGGCGACGGCCGCGGCGGGGGACAGGCTCGAAATCGCCAGGCCGGGCGGAGTTACGGTGAAGCTCATGGCATTGGAAAGCGCTCCGGCCGGGTTGGCCACGGCGATGGCGGCGGTGCCGGGAGCGGCGGTCAGTTGGGCGGGCACGACGGCGGTCAACTGGGTGGCGCCGGTGAAGGACGTGGAGAGGGGCGTGGGATTTCCAGCGGCGATCCACTGGACGGCGGCGCCGGGGAGAAAGCCATCGCCGGCAACGGACAGGGTGAAATCCGAGCCGCCGGCTACGCGCGTATTGGCGCTCAGCGAAGCGATCATGGGGGCGCTCCCAACCTGAAAAGCCAGGGAGCGGGAGGCAATGCCGCTCGAGAGATCGCCATCCGAGACAAAGACCATGGCTTGACCGGCGGTCTGCAATGCGGAGGCGGGAATGGCGGCGCTCAAACCGGTGGGGCCGAGATAAGTCGTAGGGACGGTCTGCAATACGCCCGCACGGTTCACCACCAGGAGGTCTCCCGGGGCAAATCCGGTTCCGGTGGCGGCGATGGAGAGGCCGGAAGCGCCGGCCATTCCGAGAGTGGGGCTGATGGAGGCGAGGACCGGCTGAGCGTAGAAGACCAGAGCATTGGAAACCGCGCCGCTGGGATTGGCGACGGTGAAAGCGTACTTGCCGGACGAGGCGACGGCGGTGGCCGGAACGGAAACGTTGAGCTGGCCGGGGCCGACGAAGACGGTGCTCAAGGGCTGGCCGCCGACGCTTACCTGAGATCCCGCGACGAAGCCGGTTCCAAAGAGAGTGGCGGCAAAAGACGGGCCGCCGGCATCCACCTGGCCAGGCACGACGGAAGCGAGGACAGGCGGCGGCTGGATAGGAACCAGGACGCAATTGGAGAGCACCCCATCGGTGGACGCGGTGAGGAGATAGCTATCGGCGGGCGCCACCATGCCGGCGGGGATGGAGGCGTTCAACTGGGTAGAGCTGGCGAGGGCGGTGGTGACGGCCGAGCCATTCCACCGCAAGGTCGAGCCGGGAGTGAAGCCGCTGCCGTAGGCGGTGACGGAGTAAGCTCCGAAGCTTCCGAATAGCGGGCCGGCGCAGCCTTCGAGAAACGGCGAGTTTTGCGCGGAGGCGGCCAGAGCCAGGCAAAAAGAGAAGGCCAGGAGCTTAATAGAGCGCCAGCTCATGACTTTCCCGGGTGTGTGCGAGCGCGTCAAATAGCATAAACGGAAAAGAAATTATGCTGTCCGCGCGCCTGAGCGGACAAGTTGTCCAAAGGCAAGTTTGTAGATACCAAGAAGTTAGTCACACGCGGAGGCAAGTTATTTTCATTTCTGGAATCAATAGCCTGGCGGCTCGCGCGGGGAATGGCGCGGAAAGCTGCGCGGTAGCGTGGAAACGGGAGTTAGGCGGGGCGCCAGGCGAGGGGAGCGGCTCGCGGAGGGGCTTCCACAAAAATCACGACCATGAGATTTCCAAGATGCGGCATGTGGCTGCTGGGGACGGCTGTTGGAATAGTGGCCAGCGCGCAGACCCAGGTGGATTTGCGGACTCAGAGTAAGAGCGCCGACTTTTCGGGGATGCCGACCAAGCCGTTCCAGACGGGCACGAGCCTGCCGGCGACCTGCTCGGTGGGGCAGGCGTTCTTCAATACGGCCGCACCGGCGGGTATGAACTTCTACGCCTGCACGGCGCCGAACGTGTGGACACAGCAGACCCAGCCCACGCTGCCGAGTCCGACGGGGCAAGCGGGAAAGGTGCTGGCGACGGACGGCAGCACAGCTTCGTGGATGGGGTTCGCAGGAGACGTTGCGGGGACGGCGGGGGCGCTGACGGTGGGCGGGCTGCAGAGCCATCCGGTGGCGGCGACGGCTCCGGCGAGCGGGCAGGCGCTGACGTGGAGCGGCACGGCATGGCAGCCGGGAACACCGGCGATCACGCTGGCGGGAGATGCGACGGGAGCGAGCGGGAGCACGCTGGTGAAGGCCCTCGAAGGACGGGCGGTGGCGGCCACGGCTCCGGCGGATGGGCAGGCGCTGACGTGGAGCGCGGCCTCGAACTGGTGGCAGCCCGGAACGCCATCCATCACGCTGGGCGGCGATACCGGCGGGACGGTGGGGAACGCGGTGGTAAGGGGTCTGCAGGGGCGCGCCATATCCACGAATCCGCCCGCGGACGGACAGGGGCTGACGTGGAACGCGGCGTCGAACCAATGGCTTCCGGGCATTCCCAACACGAGCCTGACCGGCGACGCCAACGGCCCGGCCGGCAACACGGTCGTGACGGGGCTGAGGGGGCGGGTGATTTCGACGAGTTCCCCGGCGGACGGGCAGGCGCTGACGTGGAGCGCGGCATCGCTCCAATGGCAGCCAGGAACGCCGGCGATCACGCTGGCGGGCGACGCAGCGGGAGCAGCCGGCAGCACGCTGGTGACGGGCCTGCGAGGGCACGCGATCGCGACGAATTCCCCGGCCAACGGGCAGGCGCTGACGTGGAACGCGACCACCAGCCAATGGCAACCGGGGATTCCCAGCGTGACGCTGTCGGGAGATGCCAGCGGTCCATACGGCAGCACGACGGTCGAGGCGTTGCAAGGGCGGGCGGTGGCGGCGACGGCGCCGGCGAACGGGCAAGCGCTGGCATGGAACGGGGCCACCAATCAATGGCAACCGACAGCAGTGGGAACGAGCGTGGCGGGGGACGTCAGCGGAGCACTCGCCAGCACGGTGGTGCAGGGGTTGCAAGGGCGGGCGATGTCGTCCACGGCACCGTCGAACGGGCAGGCGCTGGAGTGGAACGCGACGGCGAATCAATGGCAGCCAGCGAACGTGACGAGCACGCTGGCGGGCGATGCCAGCGGTCCGGCAGGGAGCACGGTGGTCGAAGGGCTGCAGGGGCGGACGGTGTCGGCGGCGGTTCCTTCGAACGGGCAGGCGCTGGAGTGGAATGCGATGGCCAACCAGTGGCAGCCCGGGAACGTAGTGAGCACGCTGGCGGGAGACGCGACGGGTCCGGCGGGGAGCACGGTGGTCGAGGGGCTGCAAGGGCGAACGGTGGCATCCACGGCCCCGACCGATGGGCAAGCGTTGAAATGGAACGGGACCACGAGCCGGTGGGAACCCAGCACCATGGGCGGCGATGCCAGCGGCCCGCTGGAGAGCACGGTGGTTGCGGGGCTGCAAGGGCGGGCGGTCTCGGCGACGGCGCCGGCGAGCGGGCAGGCGCTGACGTGGAACGCCACGACGAATCAATGGCAGCCGGGGAACGTGGCCACCACACTGAGCGGCGATGCCAACGGTCCGGTGGGCAACACGACCGTAAGCGCGCTGCAGGGACGGACACTCTCGGCGGCGGCTCCGTTGAACGGGCAGGTGCTGCGCTGGGACGGCACCTTGAACCAATGGGAGCCGGGCGGATCGACGGGGAATTACACGGCCGCGTTCACGGCGCAGACGAGCCTACTGATTCCGGGATCGGCGCACGGGTACCAGAGCGCCGACCTGCTGGTGGAATGCTTCGATCCCACGGACAAGGCGGTGGACCCCGACAGCGTGTCGATCAACGCGGCGACCTACGACATCACGGTGGGATTCGCCCAAGCGCAGAGCGGCAGTTGCGTGGTCAACGGCGGTAGCTCGGGATCGAGCGGAGGGAGCGGGACGGGTTCGGGCGCGATAACCAGCGTGTTCGGGCGGACGGGGGCAATCGCGGCGCAGACGGGCGATTACAGCTTTGCGCAGATCGCGGGGACGGTGGCCGGTACGCAATTGGGCACGGGGATCGACGCGGCGAAGATCGGCGGAGGGACGGTGAGCACGCCGGTTTTCGGATACCTGGCGAACGTGGCGAGCGACATCCAGGCGCAATTGAACGGGAAAATGGCGGCGGGGCAGGCGCTGAGCGGGGACGTGACGGGCAGCGTCGGGAGCACGGTGGTGGCGGCGCTGCAGGGGCAGAAAGTGGCGGCGACGGCACCGAGCGACGGGCAGGTGCTGACGTGGAGCGCGGCGGCATCGCAATGGCAGCCGGGAGGGAGCGGCGGAAGCAGCGGCGCCACGCTCGCGACGCTGGCGGTGACACGGACCAGCCCGACGATGCTGACCATCGGATCGGGCTGCTCGGCCCCGACGCCATGCAATGTGCGCTTCGGAAGCACGGTGACCAGCATCCAGACGGCGGCCACGGCCACCTTGTCGGCGGGGAACGGGCTGGCGTTTATCTACGTGAATCAGAACGGCGTTCTCAACGTGGGGAGCAACCTGACGGTGGCGTGCTCGACGGGCTGCCAGGCGGTAACGGGCGTGTCGGCATTCCCCAACAACACGATTCCCATCGGAACGTGGAACGCGACCAGCGGAACCTGGGACGCGCAAGGCACGGATGGGCGGGCGTGGCTCTCGACGACGCTGGTGAATGCCGGCCAGGGAGTCATGGTAGTGAACGCGGGCGCGGCGAGCACGGTGGCGGTGGACGCGGCGGTGGTGCCGACATACCTGAGCGGGAGTGCCACGCTGGATTTCCCGGCGATCACGCAGGGGGCGTGCAGCGCGGATTTGAATATTGCGGTGACGGGGGCCGCTTTGGGAAACAGCGTGGCGCCGGGCTGGCCGGGGCTGCCGGCGGGCGTGGTGGGAATAATGTATGTGAGCGCGGCGAACACGGTATCGGCGCGGCTGTGTAACCTGTCGGGGATGACGGTAGATCCGTCGCCGGCGGTGTACGGCGCAACGATTATCCGGAGTTTCTAAGCGCGAAGCTGCCGATCCGTTCCGCGCGGCGCAGAATGGCTCTTGCCGAAACGCGCGGGCCGGCGGTTAACGAGCGAGCAGCCGAAGTAAACAGAATAAAAGAGATCTGTTTTCGACTATTCTGTAGAAGAAACGGGAAAGAACATGCAGTTTTGGCAAAGAGGCAGGCTGGCCGTCGCGCGGTTCTTAAGGTTGGACCTGACTCATGGCCAGAACCATTATTGGGAGTTCCTGAACTCGCGGGTCAGGCCCGGTATGCGGTGGCTGGAAATCGGCTGTGGCCGCCAGATAGTGCCGGAATTCGCCGCTTCGCTGGAAGAACAGCGGGCCGTGGCGGGGCGGGCGGCAGTGCTGATCGGTATCGACATGGACCCGGCGATCACGGCACATCCGCTCGTCCGGAACAGGGTTTTCGCGACGGCCATGAGCCTCCCGTTCGAAGGGGAGACATTCGACCTGGTGACGGCCAACATGGTGGTGGAGCATATCGCCGATCCGGGGACCTTCCTGCGCGAAGTGCGGAGGGTATTACGGACGGGCGGGCGGCTAGTGTTTCATACTCCGAACAGGCTCTATTACCTGATTACGATCGCGGGGATAACGCCTAAGAGTATTAAGGGCTGGGTCATTCGGAAGCTGGAAAGCCGGTCGGACGAAGATCAATTCGAGACGTATTACAGGATGAACTCGAAACGGTGTATCGCGGAGCTGGCGCGCGAGACGGGGTTCGAGATGGAAACAGCGCTGGTGAAGGGATCGGTGGGGAGCTTGGGGGTTCTGGGGCCAATCGGCTGGCTGGAATGCCCGGTCCTGAAACTCGTGGCGGTGGCGAGAGGGGGAGAATTCAACTCCAACCTGATCGTCAGCCTGCGGAGGCCGGCGGAGGCCCGGGTGGAACACGAGTGCGGGAAGTCTGCGCCGGTGTGAGGGGCGGCTATTCGAGAGCCGCGGAGAGATCCAGATATTACTATGAATTCTGCCATGAAGCGAGCGTTCGCGCTGTTATTCCCGGCGATCGGGCTGGCGAGCATCAGCAATGTCCGGGTGAGTGGGACGACATCCACGCAGGCGGCGATTGCCTACACGGCGCCGGATAACAACGCCTGCACGGTAACGGTGAGCACCTCGCCGACTTACGCGCCGCCGGTGCCGGATGTGGACCCGACGTTGTTTAGCGGAGCGAACTCGGACAGCCGGACGGGGAGCGTCACGATCGGGCGCGCGCGGGTGTTTGTCGCGGGGAAGCGTTCGGTGGAGAAGAACCTGAACGGCGCCAACAGCAGCCGGGCGTTGGAAGCGGCCGTGACGCACTATTTCCAGATTGCCTGCCCGGCGGACGGTTCGACGGCCAGCGGGAGCTTCACGACGGCGACGATCCCGAGCGGGACGTCTTACGGCGAGCCGATTCCGATAGACCCGGCGAATAACGGGAACTACATCTATCCCACGGTTTCGATGACGGACCGCACGGCGTGGACGATCGAGCCGCACACCGGGGCGCGAGTGAAGAACCTGGCGCTGCCGGGAGATATCCCCGAAGCCGGTCCCCCCACCATGAACTCAAGTGGACTGGGGGTGGCGTGCCATCCGACGCCGGTGAAAGCCAGCGACGAAAACAAGTTGGGATACCACTGCCAGATCTGGATGGGTGGAGTATTCCCGGCGCTGTATTGGATTGCGCCGGACGGCGAGGTCCGCTTTCTGGGGACGATGAACACCAACTACACGAGCGGGTGGGCGGCATCGAATTTCTGCACGGGAACGCTCTCGGCAGCGTTTGACGCCACGGATCCCAACACGTTCTACTGCTGGGTGGGCACCGACCCGACGTATCGCGGCAAAGTGGTACCGCTCAAGGCGGTGTATACCGGTCACAACATCGCCGGTGGAGATGCCGATCGGACGAACCAGCCGCTCGCGGGTGGCAGCGGGCTACCGAATACCACCTACACGCAGATCCTACCGGTGGGGCGGGACGTCCAAACGCTGCTAACGGAGTTCGATCCGAATTTCACGACCTACGGTCTGGCCTGCTGCACCGCTTATATCAGGGGGGACTGGGCGAACAGCCGGTATGTTTTCCAATTGCTGGCCGCCCAAAATGCGTTTGGATGGATTGGCGTATTCGATTTGAATCAGACGGCGGCCCAACAGATAGCGAAGTTCGGCAGCGCGGCGGGGTGCGCGGACAACCCGGCGGTGACCGGAAGCGCGTATACGGGGATGGCGGGCTGCGTAGTGGCGAGCACGAGCACGTTCAACTCGGCACCGGGATCGGGCCTGCGCTGGTCGGGGCTGCACACGCTCAACGTGACGCCGGCATCCACGTTCTTGGGGGTAGAGCTGGAGTCGCCGGACGTGATTTACACGGCGACGCTGACGGGCGCGTTGAGCGGGACACCGGGTACGTGCAGCATGGCCCAACCTTCGGGGAGCTATATCCCCGACTGGCCGGATACGAGCTGGACTTACGGCTGCTCGACGGTGACGGTAAGTGGAGATCCGCAGGCCTCCACGCCCAAAGCGGGATATCCCACATCGATGCCGGCGGCGCCAGGCGATTTCGTGAGCGTCAACGCCGGCAATTTCAACCATAACGAAGTCATGCGGCTGCTGGACAAAGGGGCGGATGGGAAGACGTGGTACATTCAGCGCCGGTATTTCTACGGGGCCTTCTGGCCGTATTCGACGGCGAGCGCCGGGGGGACGCTGGGGATGATGTCGTGGGCGATCTACAACGACATCAACAACACCGGCCTATCGCTGTGGTGGGATGTGGATAACGGCGGCCTCGCCACGAACATGACGAATACGTACCGGGACCCGCTGGCGCCGGTGCACGTGGCGTTTGTGAACAACGCGGCTTTCGGGCGCTGGACGACGATCGGGAACGAAACGCAAGCAGGCATGGAGCCGGGGAGGCTAACCGCCGTGCCGCCGACGCTGCTGAGGCAAGGGAGCCCGTCGGTCAATGGGGTTGCGTGGAGCTACGGGAGTCCCTGGAGCGACACGATCGCATCGATTCAGAGGACCGGGCAACCGGCTATGCAGGCGGGGGATTTGTCGCTGGAGTCGCATCCTTCGCTTCCGATCATCAACCCGCCGGACCAGGCGACTTACAATCAACTGGCCGATAACCATCCCTATTTCGGGGCATCGTACATTGTGACACCGTCGAATGTTTCGCTGGTGGGGGGGCAGCTTTACCGGATTCGCGGCCTCAGCATGGCAAGCCTCTATAAGCTGGTTCCGAACTTCGCGAATTCGGGGAGCCGGGCGATGAAGGAGGTATCGGGACCAGCGGTGCGGCTGGCCACCGACGCGTCGACGCAATTTCAGTGGTGCGTGGCGCTGTATGCGGGGGAATGCTATAGCGGGTCTCTGGCGGGGGACATCTACTTCAACGCACCGGGGATCGCGAACGCCTTCTGCACATACAACTGGAGCACCCTGCTCACGACGACGACGATTCCGAACGATATCTGTGTGAGCCCGGCACACGCGACGGTGCAAGCGGTCAAGATGGCGGGGATTGCGGACGACCCGCAGGGGTTGCAATCGCGGGTCATCAGCAACGCGCTGGGCCAGTACGACCAGCAGATCATATTCTGGAACTCGCGCAGCGTGCCGGATGGGTCCTGGCTATATACCTCGCTGGCGATGGATTCGGCGCTCAAGCTGATCAAGATTCCGCCGCGCAGCACGGATACGGTGAACCGCACGGGTTACATACCGATCAGCATCGGGCTGGCGGCGCGGGCGGGGGTGGATAACGTGGTGGTGGAATTCGGGTATGCGGAGAACGGGATCCCGGGAGCCTACTACTGCACGGCCAGGCAGGAATCGTGCGTGGCACAGGGAGCGACCATCGCCCCGACACAGCCGTTTTACTTCGCGAGCACGGAGGCGGCATCCATTCAGGGAATGCCGTGCGCGAGCGGGTGCACGGTAACGCTGCCGGGGGTATCGGGGAGGATGTTGTACTACCGCGTGGATTCCCGCAACAGCGCGGGGGGCGTGGTGGACCAACAGACCGGGGTACAGGCGGTCCCGTAGGCGGCCGCGCGGCGCCACGCACAATTGAGGCGAACGGCGCAGGGCACGGCAAACACGCCCAGCGAGGGCGGCCAATTTTCAGGTTGAGGGGAACAAGGCGCGGGAGTTGTGCGGCGGCACCGGGCGCCTTGCGGGAGGGGTCTATTCTAATGAAACGAATTCTGATGTGGCTCTGCGTGGGGGCGGCTGGCCTCGCAGCGCAGACGACCATTAACGGCAGCCGTACCATTCTGGGCACGTGGGACGCTTCCGGCGCGGCGCATTCGTTGCCGAGCAAGAAAGGCACCGCAGCCAATATACCGGCTACGTGCACGACGGGGGAGGAGTATTTCGCAACGGATGCGGCGGCGGGACGAAATAAGTATTACTGCACGGCGAGCAACACGTGGACGCAGCAACTGGGAGCGTCCGGCGGCAGCGGCGCGATAACGTACGCAGACATCTTCGACGGCTCGACCGGCACGCTGGCGGACGGCGGCACGGTGACGTGGACATGCGGCAGCGGCAGCGGAGCGGTATGCACGGCGAGCTGGACCGTGCCGGCAGGGGTCAACGCGCTGCGCATCGTGGCGTGGAGCGGAGGACAAGGAGGCGCCGGGAGCAGCTCGGGGGACCGGTCCGGATATGGCGGAGGCGGAGGCGGATATTACAACGGAATGTGCCCGGTGACGCCGGGCAACTCGTACACGGTCACGGTAGGGCTGGGCGGCACGGGAGGAGCGAACGGCTACGGCGGCGGGCAAGGCAACGGCGGAGCCTCCGGTTTCGGATCGTGCTTTGTGCTGCTGGGCGGCGGGCAGCTTGCGGCGAATTTCGGCGGCGGCCTGGCAGCTTTGCCGGGCGATCCGGCGGCGTGGGTATCGCTGGGGTACTTTGTCAACAGCCTGAGTTATTGCTCATACGGAGGAGGAAATCCGGCGGGCAATGCGTTACGAGCCGATGTGGGGGGATGTGGCGGGACGCAGCAGGCCAGCGCAGGGGTGGCCGGGCAGAACGGAGGTTACGGTATTTTCGGGTCGGGGGGCGGCGGCTCGGGAGGATACGTCAGTGCCACAGGTGGAGTAGGCGGCGCTTCGGGTGTGGGCGGCACGGGCGGCAAAGGCGGTGGCTGGACCTCGAGCGGGGGTCCCGTGGCGTGCGGACAGGGGAGCATCCCGGGTGGCGGCGGCGGCAGCGCCGGGGCAACTTCGTCGGGCATCGGCAACCAGACGGGATGCGCGGGGGCGCGCGGCGAGGTTCGCCTCTACTACACGAAGTGACATCGGACAGGCGTGGCGGGAGGGTGGCGAACTGCTTCGCGGTGGCCGGGTTCGCGAAATGGCTGTACTGTAAAATCTGGACGCCAGTTTTGGCAATGAGGACGCCGCTTGCGGATTGCGCTTCTGCAAATCAACCCGACCGCCGGGGATATTAACGGAAACTCGGCGCTGATCATACGCGGGGCCCGCACGGCACAATCCCAGGCGGCCGACCTGGTGGCGACGCCCGAGCTGGCGCTGATGGGATACCTGCCCCGCGACCTGCTGATGAGCCGCGGTTTCGTGAAGCGCAGCGGCGAGGCGCTGGCGCGCATCGCGGTGGAGCTGAAGAACGGGCCGGCGATGCTGGTGGGGGTGGCCACGCCGAATCCGAGCGATATCGGCCGGCCGCTCTTTAACAGCGCGGTGCTGCTGCGTAACGGGTCGGTGGGGCCGGTCTTCCATAAAACGCTACTGCCGACCTACGACGTATTCGACGAGGACCGGTATTTCGAGCCCGCGCCGGAGCCGCAGATTCTGGAGCTGAAGGGATGGCGGCTGGGGATCAGCATTTGCGAGGACGTGTGGAACGATCGGGATTTCTGGCAGCGGCGGCGTTACCATCAAGACCCGATCGAGATCCTGGCGAAGGCCGGGGCGCAGGCGATCATCAACCTTTCGGCTTCGCCGTTCACGGTGGGGAAGCAGCTTTTGCGCGAGCAGATGCTGGGGCACATAGCCGAGAAGTACCGGTTGCCGCTGGCATACGTCAACCAGGTGGGCGGCAACGACGATTTGATCTTCGACGGGCGCAGCGGCGCATGGGATGCGCAGGGCCGCCTGTTCGCGCGTGCCAAGGGCTTCCAGGAAGACGTAGTGGTGGCGGACCTCGAGCGGGGAACGGGCGAGGTGGCGGAGGACGATTTCGAGGCCGAGGCGGAAGTCTGGAACGCGCTGGTGTTGGGGGTACGGGATTATGCGCGGAAGACCGGATTCACCAAGGTGCTGCTGGGGCTTTCGGGGGGCATCGATTCGGCGCTGACGGCGGCCATCGCGGCGGATGCCCTGGGGCCGGAGAACGTTTTGGGCGTGATGATGCCCTCGTGCTATTCCAGCCGGGGCAGCGTGGAGGATTCCGAGGAGCTGGCGCGCAACCTGGGGATACACACGCTGGCGCTGCCGATTGCCGAGGTCATGCAGTCCTACGAGGGAGTACTGGCGGAGGCATTTCGCGGCTTCCGGGCGGATGTGACCGAAGAGAACATCCAATCGCGCATCCGCGGCAACTTGTTGATGGCGCTTTCGAATAAGTACGGGTCGCTGCTGCTGACGACCGGCAATAAGAGCGAGATGTCGGTGGGGTATTGCACGCTGTACGGCGATATGAACGGCGGACTGGCGGTCATCGCGGATCTGCCGAAGATGATGGTGTATCGCGTATCGCGCTGGCGCAACCGGCGCAGGGCGGACATCCCCGAAGCGATTCTGACCAAGGCGCCATCGGCCGAACTGCGGCCGGACCAGACGGATCAGGACAGCCTGCCGCCTTACGAGCTGCTGGACCAGATCCTGGAATTGCACGTGGAGCAATCGCAAGCGGCGGAAGAGATTATCGCGCGAGGCTTCGACGAAGCCACGGTGCGGAAGGTTCTGCGGCTGGTGCGGACAGCGGAGTTCAAGCGCAAGCAGGCGGCTCCGGTGTTGAAGGTGACTTCGCGGGCGTTCGGCACGGGGTGGCGGATGCCGATCGTGCGGGGCGAGTAAGGCGGCCTAAGGCTCGAGCGCGAAATGGCGCGTGACGATAGCGGCGATGCGCTCGCTCGCGTGGCCGTCGCCGTACGGGTTGTGGATGCGGGACATCCGCAGGTGCTCGGCATCGTCTTCGAGCAGGCGGACGGCTTCGGAGACGATCCGAGCGGTATCGGTTCCCACCAGTTTGACCGTGCCGGCTTCGACGGCTTCGGGGCGCTCGGTGCGGTCGCGCATCACGAGCACGGGCTTACCGAGGGAAGGCGCTTCTTCTTGAATGCCGCCGGAATCGGTGACGATGAGGCGGGCGCGGCGCATGAGATCGACAAAGGCCACGTAATCGAGCGGCTCGGTGAGCATGACGTTGGGGAGACCGGCGAGCGCGCGGATCACCGGATCGAGGACGTTGGGGTTGCGGTGCACGGGATAAACTACCTGCACGTCCGGGCGGGCGGCGAGTTGAGATAGGGCGGCGCAAATGCGCTCGATGCCGGGGCCGAAGCTCTCACGGCGATGGGCGGTGACGACGATCAGCTTTCTGACGGGGTCTAGCCATGGCAGCGGGGGAGCCTGGAGTCTTCCCTGCCCCAGTTCGCCGGCGATGTACAGGACGGCATCGATGCCGGAGTTGCCGGTAACGAAAATGCGGTTCGCGGGGGTTCCCTCGGCGAGCAGATTGCGGCGGGCGCTTTCGGTGGGCGCGAAGTGCAAGGCGGCCAGGCGTCCGGTCACCTGGCGGTTCATCTCCTCGGGAAAGGGCTGTTCGAGATCGCCGGTTCGCAGGCCGGCCTCGACATGAGCCACCGGGATATGGCGATGGAAGGCGGCCACGGCGGCGGCCATGGTTGTGGTGGTGTCGCCTTGGACTACGGCCATGTCAAAGGCACCTTCCGCCAGGATAGGGTCGAGCGCAGTGAGGATGCGGGCGGCGGTGGCGGAGAGCGTCTGGCCGGGGGTCATCAGGTTCAGATCGAAATCCGGCCGCACCGCAAAGCACGCGAGCACCTGGTCGAGCATGGCGCGATGCTGGGCGGTGACGCAGACGCGGGCGTCAAGGCCGGGATGGCAAAGCCGTATGTGCCGGATGACCGGGCAGAGCTTAATGGCCTCGGGCCGGGTGCCGAAGATGAAGAGCAGGCGTTTCACCGAATCTCCAGTTTAAACAGCTTAGTGCTCGAAGCTGAATAGGATAGGCAAGATTTCATAACTTCCCACTTAATCTGTGTTACCTCGTTTTGTAGATCGGTAGGCACGGTTGAGCGACCAGTTTCACACTTTTATCTTGCAAGATCCGCAATGCCACCCTACTATAGGGAGTGATGCGAAGCACTGGACGTGCTCAGGAATATTTGACGACTGCCAGGGTGGCCCGCATTTTGGGAATCTCTAAGCGGACTCTACACAACTGGATCAAATCGGGAAAAGTGACGGGGCCGGAGGTCAATCCGGCGAACGGCTATCTGCTATGGACCATGTCGGATGTGGAGACCGTGCGGACGGTGCTGATGGAGGAATCGAGTGATTCGACTGGTAATCGCTAACCAGAAGGGCGGCGTGGCCAAGACGACGACCACCTTGAGCCTGGCCCGCGAGTTCGCGGATCGGGGCTTGAAGGTGCTGCTGATCGATATCGATCCGCAGGGATCGATCGGCGCGACCCTGGGGTTGAAGGCAGCCAACTACCTGTACAGTTTCGTGATCTCGAACTACCGGTTCAAGGACTGCCTGGTGGCCGCGCACCCGAACATCGACGTGCTGTGCAGCAACCGCGAGACCACGGATATCGAAGGCATTCTGACGCCGCGGACGGGCCGCGAGCTGATCTTCCAGGTGCTGCTGACGCCGGTGGAAAAGGATTACGACGCGGTTATCATCGACTGCCCGCCGGCCATTTCCTTGCTCCAGAGCTGCGCCCTGATGTACGCGCAGCAGATTCTGATACCACTGACCATGGACCCGCTCAGCCTGCAGGGGGCCTACGCGGCCATCCAGACCTCGGCCACCTTGAACCGGCTGTTCAAGGCCGAGATCCAGCCGGTGGCGGTGGTGCCGGTGCAGGTGGACCGGCGGCTGCAAATGACGGACGTGATCCTGGACAGCCTGCAATCGCTGTCGCGGGAGTACAACATTCCGCTACTGCCGGCGGTGCGCACGGATTCGACGGTTCCCAAGGCGACGCGGGCGCGCAAGTTCCTGGTGGACTTCGACCCGAAGTGCAAGGCCGTGGAAGATTACCGGCTGGTAGCCGATCAACTCTTGGAACATCTCAGGGGACAACTGAATGAGCGGCAGTACTCGCTCCCGGCAGAAGCATAAGCTGGAGCCCATCAGCATCGAGGAGTTGGCCGGAACGACTGGGATGTCGGGATTCTGCAGTTTTCTGACACGCGACAGCTCAATTCCGGTGCCGGCGCTGGATACGGTGGACAAAGAGGTCGCGACGGCCGCCGAAACGAGTGCACCTCTTTCGGGCGCGGCTGAAACAGGTGCATCTGACTCGCCTGCACCTGAAATCGGGGCGCTCGAACAAAGAGCACCTCAATCAGGTGCACTTGTTTCTGATGCGAGCGTGCCGCAATCGACTGTCTTCTCAGATGTAGATGCACTTGAATCGCGTGCGCCTGATTGGAGTGCGGCTGAACCAGATGCAGGCGAATCAAGTGCACTCGATTCCATTCCTAGGCGCAGAGTTCGGATCCGCGAAGCCGTCACCGTACAGGATGGGCACTCGCTGGCCGAACAGGCCGTCTACGATGCCATGTACCGGGCCGGGAAGCCTTATCAGGGAGATTCCCGGCTGCTGATCATTGGGCTGCGGACGCTGGCCGAGCTTTCCCGGATGGCCTACAGCAATTGCAAATCGAACGTGCGCTCGCTGGTCGCCAAGCTGGCCGTGGATGAGCGCCCCGGATTCAGCTACACCGAGGGCCGGACTTACATCATCTACAGCTTCCGGGAGATTCTGCGACGGCGCAAGGCGGCGGGCCTGACCCACGTGATCCGCACGCGCGGGGTGGCCTTCGTGGATCCGCTGACGGGGCACGAGATTTCGCGCGCCGCTTTAGGCGCGAGTGCAGCTCAATCAGGTGCACTCGAATCAGACGCGCGCGATTCGCAATCGAGTGCATCTGAACGAGATAGAACAGGTGCGCCTGGACGCGGCGAATCGAGTGCACTTCCAACGCCCGCATATATAAGGAATAGAAATCCTATCAGGAACACGGAAGAGGAATCGTCGTCCGGCCTGATGGCCATCGTAGGAGCCCTGCGCCGCTACGTCCGGGATGTGGACGACGACATCGCCGCGGACCTTTGGCATCGATGCCTGGAGAACGCGCCCGATGCGCGCATCGACGAAATCCTGCGCGTGATCCACCTAAAGGCGGGTAAGCCGGGCATTCGGGTGCCTTTGGGCTTTCTGCTTGCGGCCGTTCCGAAGTGCTTCAAAGGCGATTCCTACCGGCAGTTTCGGGCCGACCGCGAGCGGAGCAGGGAAGCCAGCCTGGAACGCGATCGGCTCTTTGCCGCCGAGATTCTGAAGAGCCCCGAAGCGGATGAGGAGCAAAAGCAGTGGGCCCGCGAGGTCCTAGAGGCTGGCTGAGGACGCCCCTTTATCGCGGCGGTTGTGCGCATGTGCGTAAAATGCGACGACTGGGAGAGCAATTGGCGGCGTACGGGTGTTAGTGGGCTTGAGGCCTTAGGCTGGCGAATACACGATAAGGATACATACCGTGCTATCTTCGAACCCGATCAACGAGCTTGCTCTAGTGCCTGCTTCCGACCTCTCGCTCGCCCATAATGGGGATCAAGACGACCGCCTGGTCCAGCTCTGGCTCTCGCTGAAGTCCAGCCAAGCCACCCGCCGTGCCTATGCCGCCGAGATCGGGCGCTTTCGGACGTTCACCCGCAAGCCGGTCGCCCAGGTTACGCTGGCCGATTTGCAGGAATACGCCGCGCACCTGGGTGAGGGGAGTCTCAAGCCCGCCAGCCAGAACCGCGCCTTGACGGCCATCAAGTCGCTGCTCTCCTTTGGCCAGGAGACGGGCTACCTGCCTTACAACGTGGGAGCCGCCGTCAAGCTCCGGCCTAGCCGCGACGGCCTGGCGCAGCGCATCCTGGAGGAGAGCGAGGTGGCCAAGCTCATCGAAGCGGCCCCGGAGGGCCGCGACCGGCTTCTGCTCAAGCTGCTGTATGTTTCCGGCGCGCGCGTCAGCGAATTGTGCGGACTGAAGTGGTGCGACGCCATGGCGCGCCAGCACGGCGGCCAGATCACGGTGTTCGGCAAGGGCGGCAAGACCCGTACGATTCTGCTGAAAGCCAAAGTCTGGGAGCAGCTCATGGCCCTCAGGGGCGAGGCGCGCGCGACGGATGCCGTTTTTCCCAGCCGCAAGGGCGGGGGAGCGCTCGATGTCTCGCAGGCCCGCCGCATCGTCTATGCGGCCGCCCGCAAGGCCGGCTTGGGCAAGAAGGTATCGCCCCACTGGATGCGCCACGCCCATGCCAGCCACGCCCTCGACCGCAGCGCGCCCATCCATCTGGTCCAGGCCACCCTTGGGCACGCCTCGGTCTCCACTACCGGGCGCTACCTGCACGCGCGACCCAACGAAAGCTCCAGCTTTTATTTGCCCGATTGAGGCACCGCCATGGATACCGTTAGCGTTCCAGCGTGGAGAACCAGCGCGACGCCAGCCACGGGAGTCGGCCGTTGAAACTCCGCCCGCTTGTACTGGCCCTGGTTTGCCTGGCCGGCATTGGCTGTAACCTGTTCATCCTCGGACCGGGGCTAATCAACACCGTGCGCGCGCATAACGATTTCATGGGGCTGTACCCGGGCGGCAGGCTGGCCGGCGGATCGGGAGTTTACGATCCGGCTCAATCGGCCGCGGTCGAGCGGCAGGCCGTGGGTTATGCGAACCCGCGCCTGGTCTTTTGCCGGCCGCCTTACTATGCCGGCCTGATGTGGCCGCTGGCCAGACTTCCCTACTTCCCGGCTTATCTCGCGTTTCAGGCCCTCATGCTGGCCGCCCTTGCGGTTTTCGTCCGGATGGCGCCCGGGATGGGCTGGCAAACCAGGCTGGCCGCAACCTGCTGGTCGCTGCCGCTGGCCGCCGCTTTCGCCATTGCCCAGGATGTCGCGGTGCTGCTGGCCGTCGTGGCCGTGACGCTGCGCTTGTTGAACCGAAGGCGGGATTTCGCGGCCGGGCTGCTGTTTTCCCTCTGCGCCATCAAGCCGCACCTGTTTCTGCTGGTACCCGTTTGGATTCTGGCGCGGCGTTTGTGGAGCTTCGCCGGCGGGCTGGCGGTGGGCGGAGCGGGGCTGGCGCTGCTCTCGCTCGCGGCGACCGGCCCCGGCGGCTTCGCGGCATTCCTGCGCACGGCCACCTCCCCGATGGTCAATCCCGGCCTCGCCGTCATGCCCAACCTGAACGGACTGTTCGAGGGGAACCGGGGCCTCGAATTGGCCGGCGCGCTGGCGGTCGCGGCCCTGGTCTGGCTGGCGGCGCGCCGCGGCAGCCACGCTTGGGCGCTGGGCGCGATGCTGGTGGGCAGTCTGCTGACCAGCCATCACGCCTATATTGCGGATTGCGCGCTTCTGCTGCCCGCGCTGCTGGCGATGGCTTCGGAAACGGAGCGCGCCTGGCAGCGGAACCTGGCCCTGTTTTTGATGGCGCCGATCGTCTATATGGGGATGCTGGCGGGCCCCGTTATTTTGGTTACGCGCCTCGCGTTGATCGCGCTGTGCGTCAGTTTTGCGGCGGCGCCACGGGGGTACGCCGAGGCGGCGGTCAATTCTGCAAGCTCAGGCCGGTAGAGGTTGTGGCGCCGGCGTACGATGCGGTGATCACGGCACCGGCGGCCGCCTGGATGGTCCGGGCCGTCACCGCGAAAGCCGCGCTGGTAGAGCCGGCCGGAACGATAACTGTCTCCGGTACAGCCAACATGCCGGTATTCACAAACAGCATGATGGCGGCTCCCGCCGCCGGAGCCGCGCCGGTCAGGGTGACGGTACAGCTCGTGGATTCGCCGGACGTCAGCCCGCCTCCACAGCTCAAGCCAGCCAGAGCCGCCGGGGCGGGGAAGACAGCCGGAGGGCCCGTGGACGCCTGCAACAGAATACTGGCGGTCAGGGAACTGGTTGCCAGATTCGCCGCCAGAACCGCCGTGGCGCTCGCGGATACGGTGCCGGCCGTAGCCGTGAAGCTGGCGGCGGCGCTCCCCGAAGGGATTGTCGCGCTCACTGGAACCGTCAGCAGCGGCGTGCCGCTCGAAAGCGCTACGGATGTGCCGCCGGCAGGAGCCGGAGCGCTCAGCGTCACGGTACAGGTGCCGGAACCGCCCGACGAGAGGCCCGCGGAAGCGCAGCCGAAGGAAGCCAGGTTCCCGGAAGACGAGCCCCCGCCCGCGGCGCCGCTGGAGGTCTGCAAGTTGAGGGTGGCGCCCACGGAATTCGCTCCCAGAGTCGCGGACAGCACCGCCGTGCCGGGCAGCGAAAGCAGCCCGTTGGACGCCGTGTAACTGGCCTTGGAGGCGCCTCCCGGCACGGTGATCGAGGCGGGAACCGAAACCCCGCCGTCGCTCGTCGATAATGCGACCGTGACGCCGCTCGAGGGAGCCAAACCGCTCAGCGTCACGGTGCAGGTGCTGGAAGCTCCCGGCGGCAGGCTGCCCGGAGCGCACGCCAGGCCGGCGAGAGTCACGGCCGCGCCGGAACCGGACCCCGGCGTCCCGCCCGATCCGGAGGGTGTGCTTTCGAGCGCACCGGCATCGGGCGCCGAGCCGCGCGCAACCCGCCGGATATCGAGCGCCGGCGCAGCCGAGGCGAGCGCCAGAGCCAGAGCCGGACTGCCCATCTGTAGCGTGAAATCGTAATTGTCCGGCAGGCCGTACCAGGCCGTCTGGGCAGCGTTGAACAAAGGGTCGCCCGATAAGTTCCCGCCCTTGAGCGAATCCCACGCGTTCAGCGCCGCGAAGCTGAAATTGGTCCCGTTGTAACTGAGATAGGGAGCGCCGCCGGAGATCCACATCACATTGTTGCGAATGGTCGCGGTGTTCAGATAGAGATTCTGAACGAACAAGAAAACCGGGTAGTTCTGCGTGACGAAGATATTGTTTTCGAAGGTGTGATTGGCCAGGCTGACAGGGAAGCCGCCGTTATCGATGTCGATGGCCGGCTCGGTAATGGCCGTGCCCGTGGGGTCGCTGGCGCCCACCCAGCAGGTGTTATTGACGAACGTGTCGTTGGTCTGGTCGTACGGGTTGATGTTCTCGGTGGAGTCGCCGGCATAATCCCAGATGAGCATGCAGTTGCGGCCGTTACCGAACATGATGTTATTCGAAATCGTCGAGTAAGATACGCCTTCCAGGAACGACAGAGCGGAGAGCAGGTTGGTGTGGATGATATTGGAATCCACAAGCAGGTTAGTCACTCGTCCGTTGTGCTGCAGGCCGTTGTAATTCGACCGGTAAATCAGGTTGTAGCGTACCGTGATATTCGTATTGGGGATGTCGCGCGAACCGAGATAAATGCCGTGCTCCAGGGTGATGTCGTGGAACGTGGAGCGCTCGATCAGGACGTTCGACATATTGTTCATGGCCAGCATGCCGCGCCCGCGCTGGCGGACCTCGATCCCGCGGATGACCACGTTGTTGGACGGATCGCCAAAGAACAGGCCGTCGCCCAATCCCGTGGCGCTGTTCTGGAGGATCAGGCCATCGATCACGATATTGCTTTGGCCGACGAACTGAATTCCCTCGCCGGGCTGATCGAGAATCGCCTGCTCTCCCGGATAGGCCATCAGAATAATCGGGTTTCCCGGCGTGCCGCCGATGGTAAGGGTCGGCGCATCGGAGTAGGTTCCGGCGCGCCAGATGACCGCGTCTCCGGGTTCGAGGACTTGCGCCACGCCGTTCCAGGAGGCATAGGGCTGGGCCTCGTTATTGGGCTGGCCGGCGGGATCGCTGCCAGTTCCGGAAATGAACAACAGGCGGGTGGGGGTGTAGCCGAGGTGTGCGAGCAGGGCCGCCGTGCTGCCGTACTTAGCCAAGGCGGTGGCCGAGGTGTTGACGGTGGGGTCGTTATCGTCGGCATCCGGTCCCAGGGGCGAGCCGGGGCCGTAGCCATCGCAATCCCAATCGATCACCGTGGGAGTGGTGCAGCCGGGGCCCTGGGGCAAAGGCTGGGCGCGGGCTGGAAGGCTGGCGAGGCACGCCAGGAGGAGGATACAGGCTAGCTTCGCGGCGCGACTAGGGCAAGCTAAAGCATGCCCCACCTGCAGAGCGGTCTCCGAGTGCTGAAGCTGACCGGTGGGCGCTTTCACTTTGCGTAGAGTTAGGGCAAAACGAGTACCATCCGCGCGCGGGCCCTTAAACGCACCGGCGGGCGGCAGTTTCACGGGTGCACTTCGATGGAGCTTTGAATCTTCTCGATCGGAAGCACCAGGCCGGGCTCGGGACGCGCCGCCGCAGACGTAAAGCGGTAGATGCGGAGGTGCCCTCTCCAGCGCGGGCGCGAGGAATTGAGCGCCAGGACCCGTTCGAGCCGCATCGAGGGGGTGGGGCCGGCCATAAGCTCCGACCATTTCTGGGGATTCCCGGTATCCTCAAGCACCACCCAGTTGATGGCGTAGCGCCGGCAGAAATCCTCGAAGGCCGCCGCGGGGAAGACTTCCGGGGCCAGTTTCTGAGCCGGGATCACGGTGGTCTGAAGCCGGGCATCGAGCGCGCGTACCGCGAAAATGAAATTGCCGTCGGCATCTCCTCCGTAAAGCACGCGCTGGGGAGCCGGGCGCACCACTACGGACGCGGCTTCGGCGGGGCCGCGCAGAAACTCGGGGTGAAACCAGCAGCCGGCGATGAACCAGGCGGCGGCCATGGCCACCGGTATCCGCCAGGCGCGCGCGGGGCCGGCGAGCAGTTCGCTGCCGCGCAGAACCACGGCATACGCGGCCACCACGGCCGGTGGAAAGAAGAAGAACAGATAGCGCTCGGTGTGGGGACCCACGGCCATCAGCACGGCTCCGATGGCTACCATCCAGGCCAAGTACAGCTCGATTTTCAGTCCGCGCCACGCGCCGCGCCGGAACGACAATGCCAGCAAGGCCGCTGTGCCGAGGGCGAACAGGCCCGGCCATCCGAGGAGCTCATGGGCGAGCGCCGGCCCGTAGTAGTTCAGGTTGCCTTGGAACGCCAGCCAGATGCTGGTGGGCGTCAGGGGAGCCTGGTCCACGCCGGTCCGGTTAAACGGCGCGGATAGCGACATCAGCGCTTTCACCGCCAGTGCGAAGAGCGCCGTGGAGATCCAGAAATTGCGGGAAAACAGCAGGCGCCAGCGGCCGGTGGCCAGGAAATAGAGCGGCGGGACGGCCAGCAGAAAGACGGCGAACTGCTTGGTCCACACCGCCGCGGCGCCCAGCGTGGCAAACAGCAGGGCGCGGCCCAGCGGATATTCGCGGCCGGCATCGCGCAGGCAATAGAGCGCCGCCAGGGCGAAGGCCATGGCCGGAAACTCCAGCATGACGTCGGTCGACACCAACTGCGAATTCCACAACGAAAGGACCGTGACGGAGGCGCACAGAGCCAGCACATCCGAATGGTGGGTGGCCGCGACCAGGCGATAGAGCAGCACGGTGCACACCGCCACGGCCAGCGCGACCGCCAGGCGGGCCGCCAGCAGGTTCACACCGAAGACGAAATAGAACAAAGCCTCGATGGCCGGGAACAGGGGCGGGTGGTAGGGCATCGAAAGAGCCGGCAGGCGCCCGTAATATTCCTTGCCGTAGGCGATCGGGTGGGCGATCCGGCCGCTGAGCAACAAGTCGTGCACGAATGCGCCGTTCATGGCATGCCGGGCGGCGTCGGTGTCCACGACGTTGCGGCTCTCCACGCCGCGCAGCGAGAGCAGCGCGAACAGCACGGCCAGCAGGTAGGGCGTCCAGGCGGGCAGGTGCGCACGAGCCGGGCGCGCGGATGGCGAATCCGGAGCTAGGTCTGGTGCCACGGTCCCGAAGGCCTCGCGGCCGCGGCGCGCCGGCATGGCGGCGTCGGAGGCGGGACAAAGTGTGGGGCGTGGATCGGGCATGGCTGCCCGGAGTGCTGCAACCCGTCCTCCACGGCGACTCGCCGCCCCGGAACCTTGATGGCAGCGGACGAGCCGGCATCCACGGCGTCCCCGAGTCGCGGGTATCCGTCCCAGTTTCTTGAAGTTCCGCCCGTTCTTTAGGAAGCTGGCACCCGATTTATATCCAGCCTTTCAGTTTGTAATAGACCAAGCCCGCGTATTCGTACGTGGCATGGTACGCCAGCGCAATGGCCGAGCGGAAATAATCGGGACCGTGGCAGGGGAGTTGCCAAACGTTCTGCGTGTCTTCACGGAAAACCGCCGAGGCGGTTGAATCGCTTTCCTCCGCCGCTCTGCTGGTGCGCCCTCTGGAAGAGGCCGACCGGCCCCTCTGGGACCGCTTTGTATGGGAGCACCCGCATGGCAGCCCATTCCATCTCATCGCCTGGAAGAAGAGCATCGAGCGGACGTTCGGCTACCGCTCCTATTACCTGCTGGCCACTCGCGAGGGCCGCGTTTCCGGCGTGCTGCCGCTGTTTTTGATCCAGAACTGGCTGGTGGGGAAAGTTCTGCTCTCCTCGCCGTTCGCGGTTTATGGCGGCATTCTGGCGGATTCCGCGGAAGCGCGCGAAGCCCTGTGCCGCGAGGCCCGCGCGCTGGGCGAGCGGCTGGGCGTGAAGCACGTGGAGCTGCGCAACGCGTGGGAGGAGCAGACCAGCGGATTACCCCGGCTGAATCGCTATGTAACCTTCACGCAATCGATCGGGCCGGATGAGGCCGCCATTCTCGAATCGATCCCCCGCAAAACCCGCGCGGCGGTCCGCAAATCGCTCAAAGCGGACCTCGAGAGCCACCGCGAAATCTCCGATCCGCAAACGTTCGAAAAGCTCTATTCGAGCAACCTGCGCAAGCTCGGCACGCCCAGCTTTCCGCCGTGCCACTTTCAGGCACTCCTGGACAATTTTCGGGGGATGGCGGACATCCGCAAAGTGCGCGCGAACGGCCAGACCATCAGTGCCGTGCTGACGTTCTACTTCCGCGACCAGGTGCTGCCATACTACGGCGCCTCCGATTCCCGCGCCAATGCGCTCGCGCCCAATAATTTCATGTATTTCGACCTGATGCGCTGGGCCGGCCAAAACGGCTACCGCACCTTCGATTTCGGCCGCAGCAAGCGCGTCAAGGGATCCTACGATTTCAAATCGCACTGGGGCATGGTGGAACGCGAATTGCCCTACGAAGTGATGTTGATCCGGGGTAAGGAGCTGCCTAATGTCTCTCCGGCGAATCCGGTATTCCGGTTGCCGATTCTGTGCTGGCAGCGCTTGCCGCTGGCGATTACGCGGGCCCTGGGGCCGTATCTGGTCCGGTTCGTTCCTTAAAAGTGCAGGTGATGTTCGTGACCTAGGCGGATAGCTCACTGGCAGAGCGCCTCTACCAAACACAGAGGAGGCAGCAGCGTTCGAATCCTGCTCCGCCTACCAAGACTCCATGGACATTCTCTTCCTTTCGCACTGCGTTCCCCATCCGCCCGACAAGGGCGAACGAATTCGGGCATTTCACGAGATCCGCCATCTGGCGCGGGAGCATCGCGTGCACCTGGCTTGCCTGGCGCGCAGCGCGCGGGAAATGCGCGATGCCGACGCGCTGCGCGAGTCCTGCGCCTCGGTGGAAGCCGTGAGATTACGGCCGGCCTGGGCGCTGGCTCGGGCCGCCATGCGCTTCGCGGCGGGCGCCTGTCTGACTACCGCCTTTTATGGCAGCCGCGCGCTGGCCCGGCACGTCGCGGCCCTGGCGCGCAGGGTGCAGCTCGATGCCGCGGTGATCTACTCGGCCGCCATGGCGCCTTATTGCCCACCCGGCCTTCCGGCCATCCTGGACCTGGTGGACGTGGATTCGGAAAAGTATCTGGCCTACGCCAAAATGCGCCGCGCGGGGATGCTGTACGGCATCGAGGGCCATCGCTTGCGCGGCCTGGAGCGCCGGTTTGCCGAGCGCGCCGCGTGCGCGTTGCTGGCCACGCCTCACGAGGTGCGGATCTTCGCGCAGTTCGCTTCCCGCGAGCGCGCCCTGCCCATGGAAAATGGCGTGGATTTCGCTTTCTTCGATCCCGCCGCCGCACCCGCCGACTGCGCTCTTCAAGGCCGCCGCTATGTGGTGTTCGTGGGCGTCATGGATTATTTCCCGAACGCCGATGCGGTGGTTTGGTTCGCCGATCGCGTGCTGCCCGCGCTGCGCGAAGGCGATCCCGGCCTGGAGTTCCTCGTAGTGGGCCGCAACCCGGCGCCGGCGGTGCGCGCGCTGGCCGGGCGCCCGGGAATCGAGGTCACCGGCGCGGTGCCGGATGTGCGCCCCTATTTACGCGGCGCCGTGGCTGCCGTGGCGCCGCTGCGCATCGCTCGCGGCATACAGAACAAAGTCTTGGAAGCGCTGGCCATGGGCTTGCCCGTCCTGGCTTCGCGCGCGGTGTGCCAGACGCTGGACCCGCTGCCGGCCGGTGTGGTCCCGTGCGATTCCGAGCCGGATTACGTGCGCGCTTTCCGCGCCGGCGCCGGGGTTCCGCCGGCCGCCATTCGCGCCGCCGCCGAGCGGCGCTTCTCGTGGGACCGCAACATGCAAGTCCTCTCTAACGAACTATGCCGGGTGTACGAACAGAACCGATTCCAACCGACCCGGGAGCGCAGGTGGGTACCAACCGGCTCCTGATCCTCTCGTACTTGTTCCCGCCCGCTGGAGGGGTCGCCGTGCAGCGCGCTCTCAGCCTGGCTAAGTACATGCCCGGCTGCGGCTTCGATGTGCATGTGCTGCGCGCGCGCAACGCCGCGGCTCCGGTGCGCGATCCGGCCCTGCTGAAGCAGGTCCCCGCCGGGGTGCGCATTCATTCGGCCTTTACGCCCGAGCTTCCCTTTGCCTTCCGGCAAGCCGTCTGGAACTGGCTCACCGGTCGCCGGCGGCGCAGCCTGTCGGCCCAGAGCGCGACTGCCCCCGCGGGCAAGCCGGCCTGGTGGAAGCGCCTACCCGCCGAACTGGTACGGCGCATTCTCTGTCCCGAGCCGGAAATTCTGTGGGTGCCCTTCGCACTGCGCGCGGCGCGCCGCATCATCCGCGAGCATGCAATCGACACGCTGCTAGTCACCGTGCCGCCTTTCTCGGCCTTGGTGGCCGCCATCGCCCTGAAGCGCGAGTTTCCGCATTTGAAGCTGGTCGCCGATTTCCGCGACGACTGGCTGCGCTTCTACCTGAGCGAATTCGATTACCAGAAGAGCGATTACACCGCCCGCCGCGCCGCCCGCATCGAGCGCCAGGCGGTGGAGCTTTCCGACCTGGTGGTGGTGGTCACGCGCGGTATGCTGCGCGACATCCGGGCGCGTTATCCGGACCAGGATTCCCGTAAATTCGCCTTTATTCCAAACGGATACGATCCGTCCAAGATCCCCGCGCCCGGCCCGACGGCGCATGCGGCGGGGCCGCGCATCGTCGTGAGTTTCATCGGAACGCTCTATTCGGCCAGTTCGGCGCGGTACTACCTGGATGCCCTCGACGGCCTGCCGGAGGAGCTGCGCGGCCAGGTGGAGACGCGTTTTGTGGGCCGCATCGCCGATAGCGAGCGGGGCTTCCTCGAAAACCGGGGATCCCGGATACAGACTCTCGGCTTCCTGCCGCAAACCGAAGCGCTGGCGCACATGGCGGAAGCCGATTTTCTGCTGCTCACCATGACCGATTCCGCCAGCCTGACCGGCAAACTCTTCGAATACCTGGCCAGCGGCAAGCCCATCATCGCCGTAGCGCCCCCGGACGGCGAAGTGGCCCGCATTTTGCAGGAAACGGGTACGGGTTGGTGCGCCTCTCCGGACGATCGCCCCGGCCTGAAGCGGCTCTTGACCGAAGCATTCCACGGCCATGGGAACGGGCGCAACGGCTTCCGTCCCAATTGGGAAGCGATCCGCCGCTATGAGCGGCCGCGCCTGGCGGCCGAGTTCGCAAAACGCATCCGGGATCTATCATGAAAAACTATTCCGTTCTGCCGCCCAAACCGCGAAAATCGGCCTCCATCTGCGTGGCCGGGTGCGGCCATTGGGGCCGCAACCTGGTGCGTAATTTTCACGCGCTCGGCCATCTGAGCGCTATCTGCGAGACCCATCCCGCGACCCGCGAGAAGTTCGCGGCGGAATACTCCGGAGTGAGCGCGTACGCCAGCTTCGCGGAAGCCCTGGAAAACCCCGCGATCGACGCCGTGGCGCTAGCCACGCCCGCCGAGATGCACCACGCGATGGCACTCGACGCCCTCCACGCGGGCAAGGACGTATTCGTCGAGAAGCCTTTGGCGCTCGATGTGGAAGAAGGCCAGGAGATTATCGAGACGGCCGCCGAGCGCGGCGCCGTGCTCATGGTGGGGCATCTGCTACGCTACCATCCGGCGGTTCTCAAGATTCAGGAAATCATCGCTTCGGGCGCCCTGGGGCGCCTCGAGTACATCTACTCCAACCGGCTCAGCATGGGCAAGATCCGCCACGAAGAGAACGCCCTGTGGAGCTTCGCCCCGCACGATATCTCGGTGATTCTGGCGCTGGCTGGGCAGGTGCCCGTGCAGGTGGCCGCTACCGGCGGCGCCTACTTCCAGCCCAATATCGCCGATGTCACGGTTTCCACCCTGCTTTTCGCCAACGGGGCCCGCTCGCATATCTTCGTGAGCTGGCTGCACCCCTATAAAGAACAGCGCCTGGTGGTAATAGGCAGCAAACAGATGGTGGTTTTCGAGGACAGCCGCCCCACCGACAAGCTGATGAGCTTCGATAAGCACATCGAGTGGCGCAACGGCTCCATCGAGGCTGCCAAGCCGGTGGGAACGCCCATCCCCTTCGATCCAGCCGAGCCGCTCGGCCGCGAGTGCGCCCATTTCGTCGATTGCGTGCTCGAGCGCCGCGACCCCGTCACCAACGGCGAAGAAGGCTTGCGCGTGCTCCAGGTCCTGCAGGCCTGCCAGCGCTCGCTGCAGATGAACGGCGAGCCGGTCGAAGTGACTTCCCGCGGTATGCGGAAACTCATGGCTATTTGAAATCGCATGGAAAACACAGATTACTTCGTTCACGAATCTTCCTACGTGGATGCGCCCTGTTCCATCGGCGCCGGCACCAAGATCTGGCACTTCTCGCATGTGATGGCGCATTCCATCGTCGGCCGGGGCTGTAACATCGGCCAGAACGTGGTCGTTTCGCCGCATGTCACGATCGGCCACAACGTCAAAATCCAAAACAACGTTTCGGTATACACGGGCTGCATCCTGGAAGACGACGTCTTCTGCGGGCCTTCCATGGTCTTCACCAACGTGGTCAACCCGCGCAGCCATGTGAGCCGCAAGGAAGAATACCGTCGGACGCTGGTGCGGCGCGGCGCGTCCCTGGGCGCCAATTGCACGGTAGTCTGCGGCATTACCATCGGCCGCTACGCTTTCATCGGCGCGGGCGCCGTGGTGACCCACGACGTTCCGGATTACGCCCTGATGCACGGCAGCCCCGCGCGCCTGCGCGGCTGGATGTGCGCCTGCGGCATCAAGCTTCCTTTTTCCACCGGCGTGGCCGACGAGACCGCGACCTGCGCGGCCTGCCAAGCCAGCTACCGGAAAATCGGCGGCAAGGTCATGGAATACGAACTTCGGGAGGCACTCGTATGAGTTCGGGAGCGACGGCCGTCAGGCACGTTCCATTGCTCGATCTGAAAGCCCAGCACGCGCGCATTCGCGGCGAAGTGCTGGAAGCCGCGATCGCGCTGATCGATTCGCAGAAATTCATCCTGGGCGACGAAGTCAAAGGCTTCGAACGGGAGCTGGCGCCTTACTGCGGCGCGCAATACGCCGTGGGATGCGCCTCCGGCTCGGATGCGCTCTTTCTGGCGCTTCTGGCGGCGGGCATCGAGCCGGGCGACCGGGTGGCCACCACGCCCTATACCTTCTTTGCCACCGCCGGCGCCATTTCGCGGGCCGGCGCCATCCCGGTGTTCGTGGACGTGGACCCGGAGACCTTCAATATCGACCCGGCGCTGCTGGCGCGGACCCTGGGATCCACCGACAACGTGCACGCCGTGATCCCCGTGCACCTGTTCGGCGGATGCGCCGATATGGACCCCATCCTCGAGCTGGCGATCCATCATGACCTGGAGGTAATCGAAGATGCCGCGCAGGCCATCGGCGCCGAGTACAAAGGACGCCGCGCCGGCAGCCTGGGGCAAATGGCCTGTTTCAGCTTTTTCCCCAGCAAGAACCTGGGCGGCTACGGAGACGGCGGCCTGATCTCGACCGACGACGCCGGCATGGCCGACCTGCTGGCCGCCCTGCGCATCCACGGCCGCAAGGGCAAGTACATTCACGAGTGGATCGGCATCAACTCCCGGCTGGACGCGCTGCAGGCCGCCGTGCTGCGGGTCAAGTTCCGCCATCTCGACGAGTGGACGGCGCGCCGCCAGGAAAACGCCGATCTCTACCGCCGGATCTTCGCCGAGCTCGATCTGCCGGTCGCCGCGCCGCCGCCGCCGGCTTACCAGACGCGCCATGTCTACAACCAGTTCGTGATTCGCTCCTCCAAGCGCGACCGCCTGCAAGCCTTCCTGAAGGATCGCGGCATCGGCTCGGAGGTTTACTATCCGCTGCCGCTGCATCTCCAGCAGTGCTTCGCCAGCCTGGGCTACCAGCGCGGCGATTTCCCGGTGAGCGAGCGGCTGGCGCTCGAATCGCTTTCTCTGCCGGTGAACCCGGAAGTTTCCGCGGACGATATCGCTTACGTCTGCGAAAGCATACGGGCCTTTTACAACTGATGCGCATCGTCTCGGTCATCGGCGCGCGGCCGCAGTTCGTTAAGGCGGCGGCCCTTTGCCGCGCCGCGGCCGCGCGGCCCTCCATCGTTCATCGCATCGTGCATACCGGCCAGCATTACGATGCCGCGATGAGCCACGTCTTCTTTGAGGAGCTGGGCATTCCGGCGCCCGATCACAACCTGGGTATCGGTTCGGCCTCCCATGCCGTGCAGACCGCCGGGATCATGCAGGCGCTCGAACCGGTGCTCGAAGCCGAGCGGCCCGATTGGGTGCTGCTCTACGGCGATACCAATTCCACCCTGGCTGGCGCTACCGTGGCCGCCAAGCTGTGCCTGCCCACGGCCCACGTGGAGGCCGGGCTGCGCAGCTTCAACCGCCGCATGCCGGAGGAGATCAACCGCATCGTGGCGGATCACCTCTCCCAGGTTCTGCTGGCGCCCACCCGCGCCGCCATGGATAACCTTGAACGCGAAGGGCTGGCGGATCGCGCGGTACTGACCGGAGACGTGATGTACGACATCACCCTGGAGCTGCGCGAGCGTGCCGCGCGGCGCGCCTTGCCGCCGGAGGCCGCGGCGCTCGACCGTTTCGCCCTGGCCACCGTGCATCGCGCCGAAAATACCGACGACCCGGCGCGCCTGGCCGCCATCATGGAGGGCCTGGAGCGCGTGGCCCGCGAACTCTGCCCGGTGATCTTCCCCGTGCACCCGCGCACCGCCAAGCACCTCGCTGCCGGCGGCTTCGTACCGCGCCACGTCCTGCTTGTGCCGCCCGCCGGATATCTCGATATGGCGGCGCTCGAAAGCCGCGCCCAATTTATCCTCACCGATTCGGGCGGCGTGCAGAAGGAGGCTTATTTTCTGGAGATCCCCTGCATCACCCTGCGCGATGAGACCGAGTGGGTGGAAACGCTGGCCAACGGCTGCAATACGCTGGCCGGCGCGGATGCCGCGCGCATTGCCACGGCCGCCAGAGACGCGCAGTCGGCGGGGCCGTGGACGGCCGCCTACGGAACCGGCCAGGCCGCCGGAATCATACTGGATGTCTTATGCGGAACGAGCGCCATAACCGCCCCCTGCACATCTGCCACGTCTTCTCCAGCTTCAACCTCGGTGGACTGGAAGCACGCACCTGCGTGCTGATGAACGCTCTGGCCGGCGAGTTCCGCCATACCATCACCGCCACGGACGGTCATTTCGGCGCGGCAGGGCGCATCGGCCCGGGCGTGAACTTCACCCTTGTGCCACCGCCCGCCGGCAAGGGCGGTCTGCTCTACCCGCTGCGCCTGGCGGGCCTGCTGCGCTCCATCGCTCCGGACCTCCTGGTTACCTACAACTGGGGCGCCTTCGACGCCGTCCTGGCCGCCGCGCTCGATTCCATCTGCCCGGTGATCCACAGCGAGGATGGCTTCAACCCCGATGAAGTGAGCGGTCTCAAGAGCCGCCGCGTCTGGTCGCGCCGCCTGCTGCTAAACCAGGTAGCCGCCGTGGTGATGCCCTCGCATACGCTCGAGAAGATCGCGCTCACGGCTTACAAGCTGCGGCCCTCGCTGGTGCACTGGATTCCCAACGGCATCGATCCGGCACGCTACGGCCCCGCGGCCCGCGAGCGCTGGCGCGCCGAATGGGGCGTGCGGCCGGATGAATTCCTGATCGGATCGGTGGGCCGCCTGGCGCCCGAGAAGAACCTCGGGCTGCTGCTGCGCGCCGTAGCCGCCTCGGGGCTCGCCGGCATGCGCGTGGTGCTGGCGGGCAGCGGTCCATGCCGCGCCGAACTCGGAGCGCTGGCGGCGCAGCTCGGCCTGGGCGCCCGCGTGACATTCCCCGGCTTCCTGGCCGATCCGGCAAGCTGCTACGGCGCGTTCGATCTATTCGCCATGTCCTCGGCCACTGAGCAGATGCCCCTGGCGCTGCTCGAAGCCATGGCCGCGGGCCTGGCAGCCGTTTGCACTGCCGTGGGTGATAGCGCCGAGATCCTGGACCATCCCGGCTGGCCCGCCATCGTCGCACCGGGCGATCTCGAGGGCTACACCCGCGCGCTCGCGGCCCTGCACGCGGATAGGAAACTGCGCGAAGAGCTGGGCGCGCGCAATCGGGCGAGGTGCATCAAGGCCTATTCGCTGGAGCGGATGGTAGGGAGCTACCGCGAGCTCTATCGGACGGCCGCGGGGAGCTAAGCCACCGCAACACGCCGCCGCGCGTACGCCGCGAACTTATTGGACGATTCCCCTTTCTAACAGTATCCGCGAGCATTACCAATGCCGCTGGACGCGAAGAGATCCAGGCTAGGACCGATGCGGGGCGAAGGGCCTTGAGCAGGCGCTAGCCTTTAGTTCAAGGCAGCCCACCGAAGCATGACTTCATAAGCCCACTGGGCCCTGTCAAGGGCAAGGCTTTGGCCGCTGCTGCTCCCGTGCTTAGGATCAGACCACGTAACGTGGGCGCGATATGTGAAACGGTTCCCATACTGGTCGGTCCAGTTGCTGAATAAGTAGTCGGTCGAGATCGCTGTGATCCCGGCTTGCGCCATAGTAAGCAGCTCGCCAGGATCGGTAATCCCGTTGTGGTTGGTATCTACCCACACGCGGAGCTTGGAGAAGATGGCGTCCTGCGCATCTATCTCACCGTCGTGATTCCCCCCGTAGTACGGAAGATCGTACATTTGCAGTGCCTTCAAGCCAAGGTGACTGGCGGCGCTTCCAGGTTGAGGCGTCAGCGTGCTGAACAGTTCAATACCGTTATCGATCCGGCCATTGCCATTCCGATCCAGAGCTAGCCATCCGGTCTTGGACCCAGATGTTGTCCACGCGACACTCTGGGGTGAGCCGTTGCCCAGAAAGTCAAAGGGCACCCCGTGCTGTGCGTCCGTCAGTACGAATCCAGTGCCGTCAAGGTTGAGAATGACGGGATCATCGAAAATGCATTCGCCCAGCGGGCAGTCTGGGTCGCCGCCGCCGCCACCGCCACCACCACAGTCATCGTTGTCCAGGCAAGTGAGGCCGTCACATGCGAGGTAGCCGCACGAGCCGCAAGGATCACCCGCGTTTTCCGCGCACCCGCCGCCGTACTGGCAGCAGCCTCCACTACAGACGCCTTCCACTCCGTTGTTCCAGCATTGCGAGCTGGAGCTGCACTCGGCGTTGCATGAACCGTCGCACAGGACGGTTCCGCAGGCGTAGGAACCACCCGACGGGGTACAGCTCGCGCCCTGCATCGAGGAACACGATTGACACGTTCCGCTGCCCACACAAAATAGGTTGTTACAGCATGAGGAAGTGCCGCTGCATGATTGGCCGGAGCCGCCGCAACCTGGCGGCGCCTCAGCGCAATCTGTTGGATCGTACTGCCAACTCCCAGCTATCCACGACGCGGGGCAACTGTCGCCCTGTGCACAGGTATTGTACCCGCTCTGCTGACAACTATTACCCTCGTTATAGTATACGTTGTAAGTCCCGGTCCCTCCTGAACACTCCCCAGCGGCTTCCACCGAGCCTACGTTGTTCTGGCAAAAGCCATTATCATAATTTGACGCCCCTCCCTTGCAGGAGTCGCATGGGTTGATCCAGGTGGTTTCCGTCGAGCTCTGGTCGCAGCAAGTGTTGCCAAAGGTGTACGGGGTTTGGCCCATTCCGGGAGTCTGCGTATCGAGCAGCAGCAGAAGGGCAGCTCCGGTTAACAGCATTACTCTCAGAAGCCTTTTCATAGCTCTTTCTCCCGCACCGGATTATTGCTGGTCACTCCACCCGGGGCTACCCGGCCAGATCCAATCCATATCGCCGGGAAAGTAATCCGGACCCATGCGCCGCCAAGTGAGTGTTTGAGAATCGGGCATCCTGTACCCGCCGCCCCACCGCAGGCCGTCTGCGAAGTATACAAGACCGAAGTCGATAGTCATCTTCGTAAGCGTCGCGAGGGGCACATGGGGCTGTATACCGCTGATGTAATTGTCCAAGCTAACCGCAAGCACTTGGCCCGGTCCGAAAGATATCGGCTTGGAGTCCACCGGCAGCCGCAGGGGTCTGCCGTTCTCAAAGGCGGCAGCCGATGGAACACGGCCGAGAGTCAGTGCATACATGTAGCGGGGCGTGGTCCGGCCATCCCCGGTTTCCGGGAAACTGAAGTGCATCGACATGTAGACAACTCTCCCTCGTGTTGTCCGGTTCAACACGCAGACAGTAAGATTCCCGACCCAGTCGTCATCCGCCTGAAACGGCGTCATGGGATCGGGCGCGGTGCCTATGGGTTTTGCCCAGCGGCCCGCCTGCACCACTACGTTCCCAAGAGTGACCTTAGTTATCACCACGGGTTCGGTCTTAGTCGCTATATGAAACTGAACTATTCTCTCGGCCTGTGCCGCGCACGCAACTCCCGGCCAGAGGTACAGAGCGGCCAGCCAGAGCGGGATACCAAGCCCCCGGCCGGCTCGCCTAGCTTTCGATCGTATAGACGTTTCGAACATATAGCTATCCTTTGCCGAGGGCAGTCAGCACCTGCTCCTCCTGCTCGGGTGCGAGCTTCCCGACCCATACTTTCGTTACGGCCCCAGCGCCGTTGACCAGGAATAGAGTTGGCGTCCCCCGCACGCCGATGTCTCCCATTGTCACCTGCTTAATCTGATCAACGTGGACGCCCGCCCCCTCCAAGTATTGCTGCGCTGTAGACACCGGTTGCGGCAGGACTGCAACTGTTTTTAAACCGCTCCCAACTGCTCCCCGAAGCTTACGGTAAAACGGGGTGCTCTCCTGGCAGAAGTGGCACTGTGTAGAAATAGCCAGGACGAGCGTCCGTCCGTTCTTCTTCCAGTCTATTCCTGGAACCCGGCCCTCCAGGTTCGTGCCCACGACCGTCTCCCCCAACATCTGTGGTCGTTTGGGTGCCCGGGTTGGGACGAAGTAAATCTTAATTAGAGCGGCCGACAGCAATACGGCCACCACAACGGTTGCAACATTTGCCGTAGCTTCGAGCTTACCTTGTAAGGTCATAAGTCAGTAGTCACACTCCATCTGCCAGTCCGAGGCGATGAGTAATACGTATACTCAACGGCGAGAATGCCGCAACATGCTATGCGTGTAAATCGGGTCTTTACCTACTTTTGCCAGCCAGCTCATGCAGGTAATAAAAGTCCTCTAAATGCTTCTATTATGTGTATCGAGCAGGAACTCCCCGGATGGGTAGGTCAAAGTACTAAAGTGGTCCCCTGAGGCGGGTTGACAACGTGCTCATCGAAGCTCCGGGACGGCACGGCCCTCCAATCATACTCGCCGCAGCGGCGCTACGGACGATCTTCGGTATTACGGGCGCGGCAAGAGCACTTTGATACGCAGGATGCTCGCAATCACCCGCTAAGCCGCCGCACGACGCGCGCGTACGCTGCGAACTTATCCGACGATCTCCACCGCGAGCAGGCATGCTACCCGCTCCAACAGCGCCATCGCTTCGTCCGGAGCCACCACCTCGGGCGTGAAGGTGGGATTCGACGAGATGCGCACAAACCCGGTCTGCGTGATCGGGCACGTCCGGAAAGCAGCCGCCCCCTTTTGCTCGAACCGAGCCAGCGCTTCCCGATGGTGGACGTGGTTCGGCCATGCCAAGGCCAGAAGCACATTGGTATCAGGCAGATAAGGGCTTCACGGCTGGTCTTCGGCCTCGATCGCGCGCTCCAAAGTGATGGGCGCGGCGTCCGGTGCCACCGAGAAGCACCGGAACGCCCTATGGCTGTCGATCCGTGCGGCCCGCTGGAGTCCTCTGCCAAGCAACTCGACCAGCGCAGCTTCCAGCGAGATCCGCTTGCCGACGGCAAAGGACCTCACGCTTTCATAGAGATCGTCCGGCAGATTCAGGGTGGTTCGCATCTCGATACCTGCCGATCATGATGACATGCCCCTCAACGCGCCTGATAAGCGCCCGCGTCGGGCTCCGTGCCGCGCGGACGGCGCGTCAGGTCGGTGGGCGGCGCATCGGAGGCCAGCGCGAGGCCGATCGCCGGGCTGTCTTCCCGCAGCGTGAAATCGTAATTTTCCGGCTTCTTGTACCACGCCGGATCTACGGCGCGAAACAGCGGGTCGCGCTTTACGTTCCCGCCTTTGCGATCGTCGCCCGCATCCAGAGCGGCGAAATCGTCGTCGGCGCCGTTCACATTCACGTAGGCTTCGCCGCCACTGTCCCACAACACATTGCTGCGGATGGTGGCGGTCTTCATGTATTGGCCCTGCACGAAGCGGAAGATCGAGTAACTCTGGGTGACGAAGATGTTATTCACGAACTTGAGGTTGTCGAAGCTCACCGGGAAGCCGCCGCTGTCGATAGCGATGGCGGGCTGGCTGATGTCCGCGCCCGCGGGGTCCTTGCCGCCCACCCAGCAGGTGTTGTTGACGAAGGCGATGTTTTTCTGATCCCAGGGATCGATATGGCTGGCGTGGTCGCCGGGGTAATCGAACAGCACCAGGCAGTTCCGCCCGTTGCCGAACATCAGGTTGTCGCTCACCACGGTATCGGAAACTCCCTCGGTAAACGAAAGCGCCGAGAGGGTATTGGAGTGAATGATGTTGGACTCGACCACCATGCCAGTGACGCGGCCGTTGTGCTGGAAGCCGTTGTAACTCGCGCCGTAGATCAGGTTGTGGCGCAGCGTGATGTTACTGTTGGGCTTCTCGCGCGCGCCGAGATAGATGCCGTGTTCGAGCGTGGTGTCGTGAAACACCGAGTGTTCGATGAGGATGTTGGCGAGGCCGTTCATCCCCAGCATGCCGCGTGCGCGCTGGCGCACTTCCACGTTGCGGAAGGTCACGTTCGACGACGGATCGCCGAAGAACACGCCCTCGCCCAGCCCGTTGACGGTGTTCTGGAGGATCAGCCCATCGATGACGATGTTGCTCTGGCCCACGAACTCGATGCCGTTCAGGCGCTGATCGAGGATGACCTTCTCCCCGGGATAGGCCATCAGGACGATCGGCTTGGCCGTCGTCCCGCTGGTCGCCAGCACCGGATGATCGGGATACGTGCCGGCCCGCCAGATGACCGCGTCGCCTGCCTTCACCATCTCGCCGACATGCTCCCAGGAACGGTACGGCCGCGCTTCGTCGTCCGGGCGGCCATGCGCATCGTTCCCGTCGATGGCGATGTAGATGCGCCGCTGCGGACGATATCCGAGGTGCGCCAGCAGCGCCGCGGTGTTGCCGTATTTGGCCAGGGCCGTGGCCGGCGTATTCACAGCCGGGTCCTGGTCGTCGGCATCGGGGCCCAGCGGCGACCCCGGCCCGTAGCCGTCGCAATCCCAATCGATCATGGTCGCAGTGGTGCAGCCCGGGCCTTTGGCCGGACGGCTCTCTCCGCCAAAGGCGGCCGCCAGGACGAAGAGCAGCGGCACAACCGCCCACGGACGTAACGGATTTCCGCCGCCGCCGTTCCGGCCGGCGGGGCAGGCTAAAGCATGCCCCACCTTGCATAATCGCCGCACTACGCTACGCTCCTCGCTCCACCCGGTATCGGGCGCCCCGCCGCCGCGTTCTCCAACTCCACGATCACTTCCCGCGCCACGCGGTCCCAGGTCCGCGCGCCCGCGCGGGCCGCTACGGCCGCCGCGTCCCACTGGGCCGCCAGCGCGCCGGCCAGGGCCTCTTCGAGCGCCGCCTGGTCGTCGCGCGGGACGACCGCCCCATAGGCCGATGAGGGAATCAGTTCCGGCACGGCGCCCACGTCTGTGGCTACCACAGGCGTGCCGCAAGCCAGGCTCTCATGCACTACGTTGGGCCAGCCTTCGCGTTGGCTGGCCAGGCAGAAGACGTCGCAGGCGCACATGTACTCGGCCAGCCGCGCGGCCTTCACCACGCCCAGGAAATGCACGCGCTCCGCCACTCCGCGCTCGGCCGCCAGCGTGCGCAATCCGGCGGCATAGCGCGAGCCGCCTTCGCGCCCGGGGGCGCCGGCGATGAACAGCTCCGCGGCAATGCCCCGCCGGCGCAGGTTCGCCAGAGCCTCAATCGCCCGGTGATGGCCCTTCTCCCGGATCAGATTGCCGGCCGTCAGGATCGCCTTCGTGCTGGAGGGAATGCCCAGGCGCGCGCGGGCCGCCTCCCGGTCGCGCGGATGAAACACGGCCGCATCCACGCCGTTGGGCACTTTGACGGCGCGCAGCGGATCGACTCCCAGGTCCAGGGCCAACTGACGCAGCCGCTCCGAGACCGCAATCACGCGGGCCGCCCGCCGCAGCGCCCAGCCCATGAAGAACCGGCGCAGCGGATAGCGGCTGTGAACCGCCTCGCTCCCGCGCAGCGTCACCACGAACGGACGGCGGCAGGCCATAGCCAGCAGAGCCGCGGCGAACGCTTCGGGATGGCCGAAGTGCGCGTCGATCACATCGAAGTTTTCCCGGCCGATGCGCAGCGCGCAGGGCAGCGATTGCAGAAACAGCAGGAAGCCGTTCAGCGCGCCGCCTCCGGGCAGGGAGATCCAGCGCGGGCGATAGATTTCCAGCGATCCTTCGCGCCGCCAGGCCGGCACCGCCGCGGAAGTCCGCCGCCGGTAATCCCAGCGCGCCACCGGCGCCAGCACCCGGACTTTTTCGATTTGCCCCACGCGCTCCAGACGGCTTCTCACGAACGATCCGGAGTGCGGCGCCGCCGGGCTGGGGAAAACCGTCGTGAAACTCAGAATGCCATTCATGACGCTCCCGCAGCCCTCTGCCACACGTACACGCGCAACTCTTTCACGGTCTGGATCTCGTCGCGCGTGAAGAAGCCGGAGGCCACCAGCAGGACCGCGTACAGGACCAGGCTCGCCGCGCCCACCAGCAATTGTCCGGTTACGCCTTCAGGCGCAGCGATCAGCGCCACCGCCACGGCCGCCACGGCGCTCGCCCCGATCTTCACCAGGCGCCCGGTTTCGTAAGGATATTTCTTGATGCCCTGCGATTTCCAGTAAGAGAACGCCGCCAGGGCCACGAAAGCGATCAGCGTGGCCGCCGCCGCACCCCACATCTTGAAACGGGGAATCAGCAGGATGTACGCCGCCAGGCAAAACAGGCTGCCTACCGTACTGGTCTGCGCGTCGCTGCCGGTCCGGTTCTCCATCAGGAAGACGTTGCGGAACTGGTCGCCCAAGCCCCGAATCACATAGGCCGCGACAATCAAAGGGATAAATTGGGAGGCGCTGCGGAAGGCCGGCGTGGTCAGCAGGTTCAGCGCCGGACGGCTCAGCACCGCGATCGCCACCCCCGCGCTGCTCAGCGCCAGGAACACGTACGTGCACACCCGCGCATTGATGGCTTTGCCGTCATCGCCGCGCACAATCTGGTACATCTGCGAGGTCCAGTAAGTGGTGAACGGCAGTTGCACGTAGCTGATGAGCATTCCCAGCTTGTAGGCCAGCGAATAGATGCCCACGTCGGCCAGCGAAGCCGACCGCTGCAGGAAGAAGCGGTCGCCGTAGTGGATCACCAGCATGGCTACACCGCCGACGCCGATCGGAAAAGCATAAGCGGCCATACGCCGGCACAGCGCCCAGTCGAATACCAGGCGGGTGCTCGAGAACACCGCCGCCGCGATCCCCACGAGCAGCGTGCCGGACGCCACCAGCGTGCTCCACAGAATGGCCTTCATGCCCATCGACCACACCGCCAGGAACCAGACGTTGCAGAAGATCGATACCGCCAGGCGCGCCGAGAGGCAGATCGTGAAGAGAGTCGATTGGTTCCTCACACGCAGATAGGCCAGCCCCACTTCGAGCGGCATCGCCATCACGAAATTCAGGAACAGCAGATGGAAATAAGGCGTATAGGCGGTGGTTCGGAAGACCACCTCTCCCAGCGGTCCCGAAAACAGGATCCCGCCCAGCGCCCCGAGCGCGCCCATGACCAATGCCGAAACCAGCGCCGTGGTGGCCGCACGGTCGCGGCCCTCCTCGGTCGTCTCGGCGGCATAGAAATAGCACAGGGCGTCCCCCAGGCGCGAACCCAGTAGCGAACTCAGCACGTAGGAGGTGAGATCCAGCAGTTCCAGCACGCCGTAATCGGCCGGGCTGAGGTAGCGTGTATAGATGGGCAGCAAGAAGAAGCTGCACATCTTCCCCAAAATCACCGGCACCGAATAGGCGGCGCTATGCCGCAATAGGGACCGGAACGAGCTCAAGCGCCCGCCTCCGCCAGCTCCGCTTCGCCGCTTTCGGACTCCTCCCGCTCCTCTTCCAGCTCGCGCTCTTCCTCGAGTTCCTCCAGGTGCCGCGGTTCCGCGATCAGCCATGCGGCGCCCATCATCAACAGGAAATAGGCGAAATCGAAATCGATGCGCGTCAGAAACGTGCTGCCCACCGCGAAGGCCACCAGGGAAGCTTCCACGCACAGCGGGCAGACGTAGAGCGGCGACCCCGCGCGCTTCAGCCGCCGCACCGAGCGCTCCATCATGAAGATAGTGCCGCCCAGCAGGGCGAGATAGCCCAGCAGCGCGAACATGCCGGAATCCACCATCATCTGCAAGTAAGTGTTGTGGATCACCAGCGCGCGCTTGTACGACGAGGTGTCCGCATACTCGGGCCACAGCAGGCGCTGGTTCTCGCTTCCGAACCCCACGCCGATCATTGGGTAGTCCGCCCAGATCCGCGCGCCCACGCGGACGGCCTCCGTGCGCTCCCGGATCGAGGTATCCTCCTGCCCTGCCTGGGTGCCATTCAATGTCTCAATGCGCCCCATGTAGCTGTCCCAGACCAGGTACATCGAGGGCAGAGTCAGGATGGCCAGCCCGGCAATCAGCGGAATGCGGCGGCGCGAATGCAGAATGACCACCAGGAAGGCTGCCGCCAGCGCCACCGCGGCGCCCCGCGAGTAGGTGAAGACCAGCCCTGCGATCGTCAGAAAGACCGAGACCAGCAGGCCGAACCGCATGATCGTGCTCTCGATCATGTTCCTGGCGTACAAGGCCAGGGGCACGCCCATGGCGAGCGCCAGGGCCAGGGTATTGTTATCCGAAAGCGAGCCGCCGTAGCCGCCTCCGAAACGCACACCCCCGTGAATCAGCCCGTATAATCCGAAGCGCGCGCCCACGTAGCCGAGGGATAACGCGGCCACCACCACCAGCCACCGGAAATCCTCCTCAGTCTGGATCAGCAGCGGAATCAGCACCGCGGAAATCACGCAGCCGAGATACCAGCGGTAGGGCTGATAGCAGAGCGCCGGGTGCAGCGCCAGGATTACCGAAAGAGCCAGCGGAATCTGCAGCAGAGCCAGCATCCGGAATATGGGGCTCCGCATCAGCGCGCCGCTCTGCCGGTGCATGTATTTGAAGCTTCCGATCCACGTACCCAGTTCGAGAATGGCCGCGTACGGGTAGTTGGCGGGGGACCAGGCCCACACGTCCGGCCGCATGAGCGAGAACCACACCAGCGCGTACAACCCGACCTTAGGCCGGATCATCGCCGCGATGGCCAGTGAGACGATAACCGCAAGCAGCAGGAAGGCGCGCATGGTATCCGCCTAAACGGAATGCACCGCCCCGGCTGCGCTGTCCATGTCCACGCTGGCATGGCGGCCCGCTCGCCACATCGCCAGCATCAACAGATTCCACAGCTTGCGCTCGTGGTTGAAGAACGCGCTCTGATGCTCGGCCCACAGGCGGCGCACCTCGCCGCGATTTATTAGGGCCTCGCCCTCCCGGCCCAGCACCGCCGCTTCGAATACCGGCTTCAGGCTGGTGCGAAACCACTCCGCCAGAGGGACCGCGAAACCCATCTTCGGGCGGGTCACGTTGCGCTTCGGCAGCAGCGGCAGCGCCACTTTCTTGAAGATCGATTTGCCCACCCGGCCTTCCAGCTTCCAGCCCGAGGGCAGCCCGCAGGCCAGCTCCACGATCCGGTAATCCAGCCAGGGAGCGCGCGCTTCGAGCGAATGGATCATAGTGGCGCGGTCCACTTTTACCAGAATGTCTCCGGGCAGGTAGGTCTCGAAATCCACGGCCTGCATCTGTTCGAGCGGGGGCAGGTGGCGCACGGCGGTGAAACGCTCGCGGAACCAGGCGCGCGGCGCATAACCATCCAGATCCGCTCGCAGTTCCGGCGCGAGTACGGCGTCCAGGCCCTCGTCGCGAAAGGCCGTCATGCTGGAGTAGTAAGCGTCTCCGATTTCGACCGACAGATTGGTCAGCAGCGATTTGGCGCGGAAGACCTGCGGCAGATAATCGAACTTGGGATAGTGCCGCCCGGCCCACCCGACGATCGTCCGGCGGAATGCGCCGGGGAACTTGCGCCGCAGCTTCTCTTCCAGCACCCCGAAATAGTAGCGGCGGTATCCGCCGAAGACTTCGTCGGCGCCGTCACCGGAAAGCGCCACCGTCACGTGGCGGCGCGTCATCTCCGCCAGGTACAGCATGGGGATGATGGAGGAATCGCCGAACGGCTCGTCCATGTGGCGCGCCAGCGTTTCGAGCACGTCCTCGATGCGCGGGGTAACGGTTTTTTCGTGATGCTCGGTGCCGTACCGTAGGGCCACGGCGCGCGCGTATTCCAGCTCGTCGAAGCGCTTGTTACTGAAGCCGATGGAAAAAGTGCGCACGCGCGAAGGAGCCTTGCGGGCCATGTAGGCCACCACCGCGCTCGAATCCACGCCGCCGCTCAGAAACGCGCCCAGTGGAACATCCGCGATCATGCGCCGCTCGACGGCGTCTTCGGCCAGCGCGCTCAACTCCTCCAGGGCGTCCTCGCGCGAGCAGCCGTCCGGGTGGAACGCCGGCGTCCAGTAGCGTCGCTTGCGCATCCCCGCGCGCTCCACCATGAGCGAATGGGCCGGCTCCAGCTTCCACACGCCGCGATAGATGGTGCGCGGATCGGGCACATAGGAGACCGCCAGAAAATCCGCGATGGCGCGGGCGTCTTCGCGCGCACGGAAACCCGGCAGGGCGGCGATGGCCTTCAACTCCGAGGCGAAGGCAAAGCCGAATCCGGGCACCTCGGCGGAGTAGTAGAGCGGCTTCTTGCCCATGCGGTCGCGGGCCAGAAACAGCCGCTGGCGCGGGGCGTCCCAGATGGCGAAAGCGAACATGCCGTTGAGGCGCTCGGGCATGCGCTCGCCGATCTCTTCATACAGGTGCACCAGCACCTCGGTGTCGCTTCCGCTGCGGAAGCGGTGGCCCTTGGCCTGCAGCTCGGCGCGCAGCTCGCGGTAGTTGTAGATCTCTCCGTTGAAGACTACCTGGATGGTGCCGTCTTCATTGCCCATGGGCTGATCGCCGGTGCTCAGGTCGATGATGCTGAGACGCCGGTGGCCCAGCGCGGCATGCTCATCCGCCATCCAGCCGTAGGCATCCGGGCCGCGATGCGCCAGGCGGTCGCACATCCGCTCCAGCACGTCCCGTGAAGTCCGGGCGCCATCTTTCAAGAATCCCGCGATTCCGCACATATCCGCCCAGCCCTCTAGCCATCCGGCTATTTGTTACCGACGCGACTTCCGGGCCCCATCCGAGGGAGCGCCTGATAAGCGCCATGCCCCTGCCCCTGCCCCACGTAGCCGTAGCCGTACCGGCCCAGCGGCCACCCCTCGGCGGCATTCATCAGCACCCCCAGCAGCTTCTCCTTGGGGATCGATTCGAAGGCCTTCAGGCACATGCCCCGTTGGGTGTGATCCGGCCGCACCACCACCACCACGCCATCCGTCGCCATCTGCACCAGATCGCAATCGGCCACCGATCCGATGGGAGGAGCGTCGAAAATCACGTATTCGTAGCGGCCCCGCACCATGGTGCAGAAGGCCTGCCAGCGAGGGGTTTCCAGCAGCTCGCTGGAATTGCTCTTGGGATCGCCGCTGGCCAGGAAGTGCAGATGCGGGTATTCTTCCGTCTCCACCACCGCCTCTTCGAACGCGCACTCGCCCGCGATCACCTCGGCCAGCCCCGGGCTTTTCGGCAGCCCCAGCAGCGCATGGGCCGACGAGCGGCGGAAATCGATATCCACCAGCAGCACCTCGGCCGAAGCCTTCAGCGATAGCGCGCCCGCCAGATTGATCGCCGTGACGGTCTTGCCATCCCCCGCACCGGGGCTGGTCACCGTGATCAGGCGTGGCTTTTTGGGATGGTGGGCCAGCTTGGTGCGCGCGATGCGGTATTGCTCGGCGGCTATGTCCCCGGCCTCTTCGAACGGCAGCACGGGAACGGAGGCTGGAATCGCCAGCTTCATTTTCCGGATGCCCTCGCGCCGGCCCTCCCGATCTGCGCGCTCGAACTCCGTGGCCGGCGGCAAGCCGGCCTCATGCGCCGGGACGGGCGCTTCGGCCGCCGGAGTCCTCGGCCGGCCGGAAATCGAATCCTCTCCCACCAGGGACGGCAACAGATCCGATATTTCCCCTCGCGCCCCCTGCAGCGCCTCAAAGATCTTGCTCATTGTGCTCCCTGCCGATCCCACCACAGGCGGGTCATCCAGCGGCTCAGAAACGGCGCCCTGGCACGCTCTTTCGTTTCCGGCACGCGCCGCAGCGCCGCGGCCACCCGCGGCGGAGCGTCTTCATCCCTGCCCCGCACGGCCTCCCGGCGCGCTCCAGCGCTCGCGCCGTTGCGCCCGGGAGCCTTCGCCGCGGCCGCGGGAATCAATCCCAGGTCCCGCGCGGCGTCGCGCACGTGGCGCGCCGCCACCACCGGCGGGTTCCCCGAAAACGCCGTCATGATGGCGTTGTCGCAAAGCGCATTGACCAGCCGCGGAATACCCCTCGACCACAGTGCGATTTCCGAATAAGCCTCCGAAGCGAACGGCGCCGCCACCTGCGCGCCCGATTTCGACCAGCGCAGCGCGATGTACTGCTCGATATCCGCCGGCGCCAGCGGCGAAAGCGCCAACCGCACCGCGATCCGCTGGCTGATCTGCCGCATCTCGGGGCGCCCCAGAATCTCCAGCAGCTCGTCCTGGCCGGCCAGCACGATCTGCAAAAGCTTCTCGCCCGGCAGCTCCAGATTGCTGAGCAGCCGCACTTCTTCCAGCACCGCGGGCGCCAGCTTGTGCGCTTCGTCGATCACCAGCACCGCGATCTTACCGGCTTGCCGCGCGCGCAGCAGAAAATCCTGCAGTTGTACCAGCCGCTGCGCCTTGCTCGCGGGAACCGTGGCGAATCCGAAATCGAGCAGCGCCAGCTCCAGAAATTCCGCTTCGCTCAGGGTGGGGTTGAGAATCACGCTGGAAATTACGCGATTGGCGGGCAGATGCTGCAGCATGCGCGCCAGCAGGGTGGATTTTCCGGTGCCCGCCTCGCCCGTGAGCATGGCAAAGCCCTTGCGCTCCAGGATGGCGTACGCCAGCCCGGCCAGCGCCTCGCGGTGCCCCGGCGTCATGTAAACCAGCGCCGGTTCCGGCGTCATGCTGAAGGGATTTTTGGTCAGCCCGAAATGCTGTTCGTACATTCTTAGACTCCGGCCCCGAAGTACAACCGGGCCACCGCCAGCGCCGTCGCTGTAATCAGCGCCAGAGTGGTGAGCGCGGCCGCGCGCTTGGTCCAGGGCCAGACGCCGTCCTTGGTCATCGCGATCACCGGCACGCGCGCCAGCACGGGCATGTCCTCAGGCAATTCCCATTCGCCCAGCAGCCGGTCTCTCCGCAGCTCCACGCCCACCGCGCCGGCGACCACCACAAGGAATCCGAACAGCGACCCCACGGTGATGAAGAATGGCCGGTTGGGCTTGGACGGCCGCTCTGGAATGTGGGCCGGATCGATGAGCGTGAACCGCTCCGACTTCTGCCGCCGCTCCATGTCGGTGGACATCTCGGCTGAAATCTGTTTTTCAAGCAGGGAGTGGTAGTTGAGCTTAGTGATCTCGTAGTCCCGCGTGATCTGATCGAGTTCTTGTTCGCGCAGGGGCACGTTGCCCAGCTTGCCCTGATAATCGGCCAGCTCGCGCGACATGCGCTGTTCGTCGCCCGCGCGCGCGGCAAGCTCCTTATCGAGGAGCGCGATCTGCGATTTGAGCACCTCCACGCGTTCGCGCGCCTGCCCCACCTCGACCGGATTCGACATGACAACGGGCTTCTTGCTGGCGGCCTTGGTCCCCGTGGCCGGACCGCTCTCCACCGCGGGCGCCTCCGCCGCCTCGTGCGCCTCGGAGGCCTTCGCACGGGCGATCTCGTACTTCAGCCGCTTCACGTCCGGATACTGCGCGCCGTAGCGATCCATCAGGGTATCGAGCTGCTCCTGAAGAAGCTCCGACGGCTTCTTGGGACGTGGCGGCGGCGGCGCGGCACTGCCCGTTCCGCCCGGCACCAGCGCGGCCATCTCGGGATCGCGCTCTTCGGGCGGCTTCATCAGCACCGTCACGGTATCCTCGGCCAGCTTCAAGTCGCGCTGAAGGGTGGACTTGCTTTCTTCCGCGCGGGCCATGGCGTCGCGGTTGGAGATCTGCTCCATCTGCAGCCGGTTCATCGCTCCCTGCAGCGAGTTCTCCTGTTCGGGAAGCTCCCCGTTGTGGCGCGATTTATATTCCCGGATGGCGGTCTCGAGTGTGTCCAGCTTCTTCTTGGCGTCCGCCACCTGCATGGAGATGAATTCCGAAGTGCCCTCCGCCTGTCCCTCCCGCGCCAGCAGGTTCTCCTCGATGAACAGGTTGGCGAGCTGATTGGCCACCTGCGCCACCACCGCCGGATCCCGGCCCTCGTAACCCACCCGGAAGGCATCCGGCCGGTTGCCGCCCCATCCCCGCTCCACCTTCACGTGCGCCGAGATGTCTTTTCGCATCGCCTCCACGACTTCGTCGAGCGGCATGCGCTTGCGCTCTTCGGGGTAGAGTTTGTAGTCGTCGATAATCTTCTTCAACCGCGTGTTGCTCAGGATCTCCTGGCTGATAGTCGCCAGGCGGTCTTCCGTATCGGCGCTGACCGTGGTCGGGACCAGCCGTTCGGGGATCTTTTGAGCATCGATCAGGATAAGCGCTTCGGCGGCGTAGATGGCCGGCAACCGGTAGACCAGCGCGACCGTCGCGGCGGTGAACGCCAGCCATCCCAGGGCGATGCCCCACCGGTGTTTCCAGCACATTCGCGCCAGCGAGAGCAGCGAGAATTGGGCGTTCGTGTGGTCCGCTTTAGGCTGAGGCATAACAATACTTACGCACTTCCTTCTCTTCCCCCGCCCTCTACTGGCAAGGTAAGCTCCATTCCCTATCTATTTGACTTTGCGGCTATTTGCGGGATAAAGCCGGAGCTCGCGGCACAGGTCCGCCATGCGCGCTGGGATTTAATCCAAATTCATGGGACCCAGGCTCGCGGTTGCGGCCGCCTTACGGCTGGCGCGCATCGGCCACCGGGATGTTTCGGCTCGCCGTGGGAGCCATGCCCCAGCCGATGTTCAAGCGCACCGAGTGCTGCGCGTAGCGCAGGGATTCCCCCGGTCCCGAAGCTCCCGGGATCGGGAAGATGCCCGAGTAATAAGCGAAAGCGTACTGCAGTCCCACCATGGCTCTGTGAGAAACGCTCCAATACATTCCCGCGTTCGCCAGAAAGCCGTTATTACCCAGGCCCAGCGCCGCGATCTGGCTGCCGAGCAGTTTGCTCTCCCCCGCCCCGGCCTGTACGGACCAGCGCGCCCCGCTCGGCCGCCAGCCCCAGCCCAAAGTCCCGTTCAGCGTGGCGGCCGCTCCCAGCCCGTAGAAATCCGCCACCGAACGCTGCGCCGATACGACGATCACGTGCCCTCCGCCGCGGTACGCGATGCTGCCGGAGCCCTGCCACTGCAAGCCATGTATGCCGTTCGAGCGGCCGCCCAGCGGCGCAATATAGCCCGCCCCCGCTCCGGCTTCGGCGGACCATCGCTGGCTGAACCGGCGACCCATCCCGATTAGCGACGAGCCGTACTGCGCGTGGTCCAGCGCCGAGAGCGTCCGCCCGTAAGTGACCGATCCCAACACAGATGTCCGCGGCGTCAGCATATAACTCATCGACATACCCGCCGTGGCATTGGTGGTTTCCGGGATCAGGTAGTAGTCCTCCCCGATCGGCACGTTGGTTTCGGCCAGGTGCTGAATGCGGTTGCCGCTGGCGCTGAAGCCCAGTGAAAGCCGCGGCGAATACGCGTAGCTCAAGCCGGCTTGGAGGGCAGCCGAAAACATCCGGTCGCCGTAGAAGAGCTGCTCTTGCGCGCTGATCGCCGCCGATGCCCCGGCGCCCTGCCCCGTGAGGGCCACGCTCGCCAGGCCCGCCGCGGTCGAGGCCAGCGAAGCCAGACTCTGCGAACCGTTGGGCGAAAACAGAAGCTGCTGGAAGTTCCCGGCTATGCCCGAGCCGCTTACCGAAAGCTGCCATCGCGGCTTCAATTTCAACTGCCAGTTCAGCGCCAGCACGTGGGTCCACGAGCCGTAGCTCACTCCATATGTGCTGTAAGTGTAGGAGGGCGAGTAGACGGCCGAGAAGCTCCACGAATCCAGCTTGCTCTGGTGATACCCGAACGCTCCGCTAATCCCGCTATAGGTCGAGTGCGTCGGCAGGTTGAGGGTGGCGGGCGCCGCCAGCGATTCCAGGAACTGGTTCCAGCGGCTATCCACCGTCGAGTAACTGGTAAATGCCGAGACATTATAAATACTGAAGCCGTTTTGATCCACGCCGGAGGTTGTCAGTGGATTCAACATGAAAGTCTGGGCCGCCAACGTGGCGCTTCCCCATAGCGCGGCGGCCGCCAGCCACGCGGCTCTTCCCGCCCATGCGCCTTGCTTAAGGCTGCACAACTTCATCGCTTCCCCCTCGCACAGTGCTCGCTCAGACGCGTGAAGGGGGCAATTCCCATACCACTTGCCCGCCCGATCCGATGCCGCTACTGCAAACCGCGTGCAGCGCGCTGCCGGGCTGCGCTGCCGGTGGAGTGCGCCAGGGGGCCTCGCTGGCAGCCGGTTGCTGCGATTTTTGGGAATTCCTCCCAACTATTGGGCGCCGCGAAAGGCGCCCGGCCACAGCGAATCGTAGACATTCCACCCGGTGGCGTCCCGCTGCGTATCCGCATCCCGGAAGGCCGCATCGTCGCTAGGGATAGCCGACTCCGGGATCTGCGGCACCAGGCTGCGCGTATCGTCCCAGGAGATGACCGTGTTGTCCCAGCCCGCTCCCTCCGCGGCATTCACGCCGGAAAGTCCGAATAGCCGCTGCAGCATGAGATCCGGGCTGGTCCACGACGCGCGGATGCTTTCGAGCGTCGCGGCCTGCGGCGCGGGCATGGAGGCCGGGCTGAAGGCCGGCCGCGGCTCGCAAACCATCAGCGGCGGGATGATCCGTTGGGTAAACTTCCCGGGATCCCGTTCCCGCAGCACGGCATCGAAGGCCGTCTCGTCCCGCTGGCAGCCCCGCACGCTTCGATACGTTTCCAGGCGCGCCTCGGCATTCTCGGCCGCGCCTAAATCCACCCATCCCAGGGCCACCGGATCGGCCACGGTTTGCGCATCGGCCGGCTTCGCGCCGAGGAGCGCCAGATGCGCGGAGGCGCGTGCGCATCCGTCCGCGGCCGCTTCCTTCAGGTGAATCGCCGCCAGGGAATCCAGGCCGCGCCGGTGCAGCACCCACCCCAGCACGTCGTCGACGGACGCGCTTTCCGGCGCCAACTCCCGCGCCTCCTGGGCGAGGTTCAGAGCCTCTTCCGGTTGGCCGAGATGCTCGGCCAGCAGATAAGCCAGGTTGTGGAGCGCCGGCACGAACTGTGCGTCGGCTTCCAGCACCTTGCGGTAACACTCCGCCGCGGCTGTGTATTTGGCTTGCATCTGCCGCGCGGCCCCCAGCAGGAAGAGCGCGCCTGTCTCGCCGCTTCCCGCCGCCACGTCCGCCAGGCGTTCTTCCGCCCGCGTCGCGAGCCCACTGCGCAGTTCCGCCCGCGCCATGGCGATCTCGAGCTCGGGTTCGCGCTGGCCTGCGGTCGTCGCGGCCCGCAGTACCTCCAGGGCCGCCGGCGCACGTCCGGCCGCCAGCAACAGGTCGCCCAGAAAGGTCCCTTTGTCCGCGTGCCGGCGCACCTCGCGGATAGCCGCGTCCACGCCGCCTTCCAGGAAGCCCACGCGCGCTGCCAGCAGCAGAGCCCGCGTATCGGCGGAATTGGCCGCCAGCACCTCGTCGACGATCCGGCCGGCTCCCCGGCGGTCGCCCCGTTCCAGCCGCCACACGGCTTCCGGAACGCGCAGGGCGCTCACCTCGCGCGGGCTGGCGGCCTTGACCTCAGCGCCGAACCGCTCCCGGTCGCCCATTGCCAGAAGCACCCAGGCGCGCGCACCCCGCATGGCCGGAGAAGTGCGCTGTTCGGCCGGCGCGCTCTCCAGCGTTTCCAGCGCCACATCGGGAGCCCGCGCGGCCACGCGGTAACGCGCCAATTCCAAGCGCGCAGGCAGAAACGCCGCATCCCGCCGCAGCGCCTCGCTGAGTTCCCCGACGGCGCTGCGCACCTCCCCTCGCCGCAGCAGCACCGCCGCGTGCAGGTAGTGCGCCTGGGCCGCTTCGGGACGCAGCCGCAGGGCCGTCAAGACGCCCACCTCCGCCTCCCCGGTGCGGCCGTCTCCGAGATCGAAGAGCGCCTTCTCGATGAGCGCGTCGAAACCGGGCTCGCGTTTCCCGGCAGCCGCGCGCAGCATCCCTTCGGCATCCGCTTCGCGCCCGGCCGCCAGGTATGCGCCCAGCAGGTTCGCGCGCAGCGACGGGTCGTCCGGATCGAGCCTGTGCAGGCGCTCGAATTCCGCCGCCGCCAGGCCGGTCTGGCCGCTTTCGAGCAGGAACAACCCGTACGACGCGCGGTAGCGACGGCCCGGCAGATCCGCCAGCGCCCGGTACGCCGCGCCCGCCTCGGCCATACGGTTGCGGCCGGCCTCGAGGGCCGCCAGATCGAGCAGGGCCTTGGCGTTGAGCGGATCCCGCCGGAGCACGCCGCGCAGCTTGCCGGCGGCTTCATCCAGCCGTCCAGCCACTATGTGAAACTCGGCCAGCGCGATGATGGCGTCCGCATCGCCACCTTGCGCCGCCGTGCCCAGCAGGGCCTCGGCGCCGCGCGCATCGCCGGACACCATTTTCATTTGCGCCAGGGTGATCGACGAATAGAGCCGCTCCGGGTGGGATGGCAGGGCCTGCTCCAGGCGGCGCTCGGCGGCTTCGTGCGCGCCCAGTTTCCAATCCACGATGGCCAGGGCCGTCACCGCGGCGGCGTCGCCCGGCAGTTGCGCCACCGCTTGCAAGAGCTTATCGCGCGCACCCGCCAGAACTTTGCGATCGCCGCTGGTGGCCATCAGTTCGCCCAGCTTAGCCACCGCGCGCCAGTCGTCGGGCCGCAACTGGATCGCGCGGATCAGCGCCTCGCCCCCCACGCGGCTATTGCCGATCGCCAGGTTGGCCGCCGCTAGTTGGTAATAGGCTTCTTCGTCGAGAGGCGCGGCGGCGATGGCCCGGCGGAAGTTCACGACCGCCTCAGGCACCTTGCGCTCCGCCAGAAGCTTCTCCCCCCGCTCCACCAGCCGGTGCGCGTCGGGGCGCGCGCAGCCGCACGCCGCGGCCAGCGCGAGGGCCAGCAGCGCGGTTCCCCGGCGCATTTTATAGGCGGACAATATTGGCCGCGCGAACGCCTTTGAGGGCATTGCGGGTATCCACTACCAGGCGGGCCTTGCGCGCGATGGCGATGTAAGTCCACCTGCGCGTGATTCGGCGACGATCGCCGCGCAATCGGCCTCCGCCGCGGCGCGCTCCGGATCCTCGCTCACGCACTCGCCCACTTGCTCGTTTGCACGTCGATGCCAGTAACTTCGAATCCGGCTTGGGCGAACTCCATGGCCAGGGGCAGCCCCACATATCCCAAGCCCACGATACCCCCACGAGCAGTCTTGGCTTCTATCTTCTTTGTAAGTCGTTCTGAATAAGGATACGGCATCGCCGGCTGAAGACATCGATGCTCCGGAACAGCACGCGGCGGGCCACCGGCCGCGAGGCACCCGATTCAAGCGCGCCGATCAGAACGCCAGGCCCGATCCGGCCGTCATGACTTTGAGCGGCTCCTCGGCTTCGGCGGGCAGCGCGGCCATTTTATCCTCGATCCCCAGTTTCTTCATTTTGTACAGCAGCGCTTTGTAATCGATCTTGAGCAGAGCGGCCGCCTTCTTGCGGTTCCAGCGGGACGAAGCCAGGGCCGCCAGAATAGCCTCGGTCTCGGCCTGGTGCTTGGCCCGCGTGACCTGCTCCAGAATGGGCGCGCTCGCCTCGGCCGGCTCGAATTGCGCCGGCAGTTCCAGCAGCGGAGCAGCGGTCATGGCCTTGCGCGCCGCCCGCGCGGTCAGCTCGCGCGCGATCAGCCCCGCATCCTGCAGCACCAGCAGCTTGCGCACGCAGTTTTCCAGCTCGCGCACATTGCCCGGCCAGTCGTGCACCAGCAGCGCCTGTTGCAAAGCCGGCGTGATCTCCGGACACGGGCCGTCGCTGCCGGCGTATTTCTGCATCAGAAGTTCGGCCAGCCCGAGGATGTCTTCCTTGCGCTCGCGCAGCGGCGGCACATGCAGCGTGACCACGTTGAGCCGGTAATAGAGATCCTGGCGGAACTGGTTGGTGGCAATGGCCTTCTCCAGATCCTTGTGGGTAGCGGCGATGACCCGGACATCCACATGCAAGGTCTCCCGGCCGCCCAGCCGCTGGAATTCGTGATCCTGCAAAACCTGCAGCAGCTTGGCCTGGAGCTTGAAATCCATGTCGCCGATTTCATCCAGCAACAGAGTGCCGCCGTCGGCGATTTCAAACATGCCGGGCTTGCGCTGGAAGGCGCCCGTGAAGGCCCCCCGCTCGTAGCCGAACAGCTCGCTCTCCACCAGCTCGGAAGGCAGCGCGGCGCAGTTGAGCTTCATGAAGGGCCGGTTGGCTCGCTTGGAATGCGCGTGTATGTGGCGCGCCAGAACCTCCTTGCCCGAACCGGTCTCTCCCTGAATGAGCACCGGCGCCGCGGAAGCCCCCACCTGCGCGGCCATGGCGTACAACTCCTGCACCGCGGCGCTCCACTTCGAGGGAGCGATCTCCTTTCCCTTCCAGCCCGCCTTGAGCACGCCCGGCCGGCGGTCCAAAGCATTGCGGATGGCGATACGCAGCTCTTCATGCCCCAGCGGTTTGCCCAGAAAATCGGTGGCCCCGCACTTCATGGCCTCGACGATCCGCCCCGTGGTGGAAGATCCCGAAAGCATGATCACCGGCAACTGCCGGTCCCTGGCGCGGATTTCGCGCAGCGTCTGTATGCCGTCTTTTTCCGGCATCAGAACGTCCAGCAGCACGGCCGTGAGGCCGCTATTGGCGGACAGACAGTCGAGCGCTTCGTTTCCGTTCTCCGCCAGTTCCACGCTAAATCCCTGGTATCGTAGAGCCGCCGCCACAAAACCCCGCGATTCGGCCTCGTCGTCGGCTACAAGTATCGTTCGTCCCTGATTTTCCGTACCCATTTATGCCGCACCTTTCGCTTGACAGCTACCCGCCACCGCGTCCTTCGATGCGCGGCCGCGACTCTCCGATTCGAACGGAAGGACAAACGACACGGCCGGTCCCCCCTCCCGATTCTCCGCCCAGATTCTGCCTTGATGCCTCTCGACGATCGACTTGCAAATGGCCAGTCCCAATCCGCTTCCCGCGCTGGCCTCCCCCGTCCCATACGTGGCGTACTCTTCGAAGATCCGGTCCAGCCGGTCGGCGGGTATCGCCGGCCCCAAGTTCCAGATATCCACCCGATACGCGTTGGGTTCCGCTTTCATCCCCGTTCGCCGGTCGCCCTGCGCCCCTTGGGCGGGCCCCCCGAGGCCAGCCGGCACGCCGTAGCGCCGGTCCCAAAAGAAAGGATATCCGGCCAGCTCGATACGCCCGTCCTTGGGCGTGAAGCGGCAGGCATTCTCGAAAAGATTCAGCGCCACCTGCTCGATCTGCTCGCGCTCGAAAGCCAATGGGCGCGGGGCAGACGCCAGGTTCATGCTGACCTGGATGCGCCGGCTCGCGGCCAGCGGCTGGATTTCGTGCAGCGCCTGCTCCAGGGGCAGCCGGATCTCGGCGCGCTCAGCTTTGGGCGCCTTGGGCGCGCGCTCGCCGGTGCTCAGCTCGAACATCGCCGCGGTCATGCGCGAGAGGCGCTTCAGGCTGGCCTGAATCCGGCTCAGCACTCCCCGCTGATCGGGCGCCAGCGGGCCCAGCGCCTCATCCAGCAGCAGGCCGCAGTACCCATTGGCAGCCATCAGCGGGGCGCGGAAATCGTGCACCGTCTTGGCTATGAAATCCGTGCGCGCCCGGTCGTATTCCTGCAGCCGGAGGTTGGCCTCCATAAGCCATCCGAGCAGCTCATCGCGATCCCGCCGCAGGCCCTCCACGCTCCCCGCGGCCCGCGCCTGGCCCAGCCATGCTCCCAGCGCCGCCTTCGTAACCGGCTTGAGAACCACCGCCGCTCCGGCGAAGCACTCCGCCCCCGCCGCCGCCAACTCCCTGCGATCGATCACCAATAGATGCCAGTGCGCGGTCTTGGATTCCGGCCGCCAGGAACGCTCTAATCCCGGCTGGTAGCTCCAAATGAAAATCTCCCCCTCCGGCGCATCCCTCTCCGTTTCGGCCCACGCCACTTCGTAGGTGTTTCCGTTCTCGGCCACGATCTCCCGGCACATCCGATAGAGCCGCCGGTCGTCTCCCACCAATACGATTCTAGGCGCTTCCCTTTCTAGCATCGCCTCTCCTCAGACAGCAAGCCATTCAACGTGAACTGGAATGGAAATTCGTCCCAAACTCTCGGTCTGTTCCGGCTGGAACAGCGATGCGATGGCATCCACAACTTAGTTGGATTTAATCGCCATTTATAGGACAAGCTTAGCGCATACCGACACGTTGTCAATAGAAAGTCCCACAGGTTAGTACCGTTACCGCGTGAAAACGACAAAGACTTGGTGCGAATGACAACTTCCCGCCTCTTTCCGCCGCCGCTGGGCTTGTTACAACTCGCGGATGCCGCCGCGGCGGCGTGGCCCCACAAATGCGCTGTGGCACCGCGCGGGCGGCTATGCCACTACCGGTTGCGCCGTTCGCTCCGGCCATCATGCCGCCAGCCGCCGACAGATGACACAGAGAGCGCCCACCGAGCGAAGGAAGCGGATGCGGCTGGAGTTGCATTGGTCCGTTCGTCTCCGAAAACCCGGGTCCGGCATGGAGGCGCAGGCCGAAACCAGCAATATCAGCAGCGAAGGATTCTACTGTACCTTGAAGCAGTCACTTACTCCCGGCCAGACCGTCGATTGCGCCATTGGGATTCCGGCGCCCGCTTCTCCCAACCGGCAGCACTACGTGAACTGCCAGTGCACGGTCCTCCGCGTCGAGCGTCTAAGTGACGAGTCATTCGGAATAGCTTGCCGCATCGACGACTATTCGCTATCTCCGGGAATAATCGAGTAACTATCCGGACTCGCGGCGGCAGCCTGTTACAGCAGCCGGGCTTCGGTCGTTTTTAGGTGCATTTACTGTAGCAGCGCGGCGCCTGTTTTGCCTAGTACCTTTTGTATGGAGAGACCCATCTATTCCGCCCGTTTGTTCGCGATACGACAGGCCCCCGAACCCGTGCGCCTGCGCCAAGGCGCCGAAGCGGTCGGCAGGAAGATTCAAAAAAATGGCACAATATCCCACGCTCTCCCCGGAAACCCGCTGCGGCGCGGCGCATGCCGCTTCTGGAATGGCGAGATGCCGCCTTTAAATGGCCCGATTTGGCGTTTATGCGGCCTTAACCCGCGCGCGAACGGCCGGCTCTGTGGTCTTGAACGTGCAAACCGCATGGCTTCGCGAGGTGTGCGATGACTTGTCGCCCGGTCACATTAATTTTGTTCGGCGCGCTGGCGGGAGCCGGCTGGGCCGCGCCCGAGGACGCTCCCACGGCGCCCGTGGTGCCAGCCAAGAGCGTGGTCTCGCCGCAATACCGCATCGGTGCCGGCGATGTTCTGCAGGTGATCGTCTGGAAAGAGCAGGACGCCACGGTCCCTGGCGTGGTGGTGCGCGCGGATGGCAGAATCGCGCTGCCGTTCGTCAAGGAGATTAACGTCTTGGGGCTTACGCCCGCCCAGGCGGAAGGCGCCATTACGGACCGCCTGAAGCCGTTCATCAACGACCCCGATGTCACCGTCATCGTACGCGAAGTGCACAGCAAGCGCATTTATATGGTCGGCGCGGTCAAGCACGAAGGCGTCATCGACCTGAAGTACCCCATGACCGTGCTGCAGGCTCTCAGCGAAGCCGGCGGCCTGACCGATTTCGCCAAGCGCAAAAAGATCTACGTCCTGCGCAATCAGATCAACGGCCAGCAGGTTAAGCTCTATTTCAACTACGACGAAGTAATTCACGGACAGAATATGGCGCAGAATATCCAGGTGGCACCGGACGACACCGTCGTCGTCCCGTAGTAAGTTCCGCGATCTCGGGCGCGGGCCTTCCCCGTGAATGTGAGGGCTGGGCGGTGAGGATCGGCAGTTGGGGGGCTATGTTGGCAGAGGAAAAAGAGCGGCTCGTTCTGGTGGCCGAGGACGATGCGGAAATTCGCGGCTACCTCGAGATGGCTTTGCGCTGTGAGGGCTATGGCGTCGAAGCCGTCGCGGACGGCGAAGAAGCCTTGAACTGCTTCGCCATGGGCATGCCGATTTCCGCCGTGCTCCTGGACGTCATGCTCCCCCGGCGCGATGGTCTTCAGGTGCTGCGCGAACTCCGCAACAGTGGCCGCAGCCTGCCCGTGATCGTCATTTCCGGCTCGCCCTCTCCCGGCCTGGTGGTGGAGGCCATGCGTCTCGGCGCCAACGATTTTCTGGGCAAGCCCATCACTCCCGAAAGCCTTCGGCGTTCCCTGAAGGGAGTCTTCGGCGCGGACGAACCGGAGGCCGCGCCGGCCGTGGGCGCCGCCCCTCTCGGGCCTCTATTCTTCGGGCTCAGCCCGGCCATGCGCGACCTGCAGAGCCTGGTCAAGCTGGTGGCCCGCTCGGAAACGCCCGTCCTGATCCAGGGCGAAACCGGATCCGGCAAGGAGATGCTGGCCCGCCACATCCATGCCAATTCCGCGCGCGCCCAAAGGCCTTTCGTCAAACTCAACTGCGCCGCGCTGCCTTCGGAGCTAGTGGAAAGCGAGCTGTTCGGCTACGAGCGGGGGGCTTTCACGGGCGCGTTCCAGCGCAAGCCCGGCATGTTTGAAATCGCCGACGGCGGCACTCTGCTGCTGGATGAAATCGGCGACATGGATTTCAAGCTCCAGGCTAAGCTGCTGCAGGTTTTGCAGGATCACGAATTCCAGCGGCTGGGCGGCAAGGAAACCGTGCGCGTGGACGTGCGCGTGATCGCCGCCACCCACAACGACCTGGAAAAATCGATGGCCGCAGGCCTCTTCCGCCAGGATCTCTATTACCGGCTGAACGTGGTGGCGCTGCATGTCCCGCCGCTGCGCGAGCGCAAGGACGACATCATCCCGCTGGCCGATTTCCTACTGGACAAGCACTCCACCGACGAGCTGGCTCCCGAGCTCACGCCCGCCCTCCAGCAGGCCCTCCTGATGCATCACTGGCCCGGAAACGTACGCGAGCTGGAGAACGTGATTCGCAAGCTCACCGTGATCCGCGACCCCGTCCTGATCGCGCACGAGCTGAGCTCGCGGTCGGCCCGCAAAGTCCTGGCCGCCCCGCCTGTATCCGAGGGGCCCCCGCGCCCCGCGCCGGCCGTGGACACCGCGCCCATTCTGGAGCAGGTCACGCGCGCCAAGCAGCAGGCCGAGACGGAAGCCATTCTGGCGGCTCTCAACACCACGCGCTGGAATCGCAAGAAGGCCGCAACCCTGCTCAAGATCGATTATAAAGCGCTGTTGTACAAAATGAAAAAACTTGGACTGGATGGCGGCTCGCCGCCTCTGGATCTGGTCAGAATCGCGAGCGCTGAAAGCGAGCGCTCCTGACGTTCAGCCGATCTGGCGGCGCGGCGCCGTGTATTCGTACTCTAGATCCGCGTCCCGGCGCAAGGCCAGTTCGGTGCGGTTCTTGACCCCTAATTTTCGGAAAATATTATGCAGGTATTCCTTAATGGTCCCTTCGGTGAGGCATAGTTCGGCCGCGATCTCTTTGTTGGCTTTGGCTTCACGCACCAGATCGACGATCTGGCGTTCGCGAAAAGACAGTTGCCGGGACACCATTTCGAGATTACTGCCAGCTTTGGGCTGACGGCAGCTTGGACAGGTATATTCCCGTCCCATGGCACCGAAGAGCCTGCCGCACCGCGCGCAACTCTTGGGGACCCGAATGATGGCCGGGCCTGTAAGGCTGATCACCCCTGAAATTCGCATGAAATTCGGCTTCTCCTTCCCTTACACTGCTCGCTGTTAAAATAAGAACAATTCAGTGCACGAATCGCGCCAAACACCGTTTATTCTTTAAAAACAATAACCTACAAGCGTTTAGTGACCCTCGAAGGATCCCGGGGTGAAAAAATTACCTGATGTACACTTTGTCCTGTCGATTGCAATATGTAAATTCGTTATACAACATACGTTGTTTGCCCACGTCTTCCCGAAATGGCCCTACACTAGCTTGGAGTCGGCTCAACAGGTGTATCGCGCCAATCGCCTTCAGTAGCGCGCGAGAACCCATCTAACCTATGCCAAACCGTACTGCAATCATCGTCGGCGCCGGGCCGGCCGGACTGACGGCCGCTTTCGAAATGCTGTCCCGCACCGATATCCAGCCCGTGGTACTCGAAATGAGCGAATACATGGGCGGCATCTCGCGGACCGTGAACTATAAGGGCAACCGCATCGATATCGGCGGTCATCGCTTCTTCTCCAAATCCGATCGCGTCATGCAATGGTGGCTGGATTTTATGCCCCTCGATGAGGCTGCCGATGCCGGCGCCGAGATCGCCTATCAGGGCCAGCGTCGCACCCTTACGGCGGCGCCCGTGGCATCCGGCTCCCAGCGCTCCGATGCGGTCATGCTGGTGCGCACGCGCCTTTCCCGCATCTATTTCATGCGGCGCTTCTTCACCTATCCCATTTCGCTGAGCGTCGAGACCATCCGCAACCTGGGAATCCCGCGCACCATCGGTATTGGGTTCAGCTATCTGCGCAGCGCGCTGTTCCCCATACGCCCCGAAAAGAACCTCGAGGATTTCTTCATCAACCGCTTCGGCCGCCGCCTGTACCTGACCTTCTTCAAGTCCTATACCGAGAAGGTGTGGGGCGTGCCCTGCGACCAGATCAGCCCGGAATGGGGCGCACAGCGCGTGAAGGGCCTCTCGATTTACAAGACCCTGCTCCATCTGGCCCGCAAGATGGCGCCCTCCCGGCGCACGGAGATCTCCCAGAAGGACGTCGAAACCTCGCTCATCGAACGATTCATGTATCCCAAGTACGGCCCCGGCCAGATGTGGGAGGAAGTGGCCCGGCGCGTCACCGCCGAGGGCGGCCGCATTCTCACCGGCTGGCGCGTGGAACGCATGGAACAGCGCGACAATCGCCGCATCGAAGCCCTCTGGGCCGTCAACAACCAGACCGGCGAGCGCCGCCGCTTCGCGGGCGATTTCTTCTTTTCCACCATGCCGGTCAAAGAGCTGATCGGCTCGCTCGACCCGGCCCCTCCCGCCAATGTCCGGGAAGTTGCCGATGGGCTTATGTATCGCGATTTCCTCACCGTGGGCCTGCTGTGCAAACGCCTGCGCATTCGCGACCCCAAGGACGGCGCGACCGTGAAGGATAACTGGATCTACATCCAGGAGCCGGACGTGCAGGTCGGCCGCTTGCAGATCTTCAACAACTGGAGCCCCTTCATGGTGGCCGACCCCGATACGGTCTGGATCGGGCTCGAGTATTTCTGCAACGACACCGACGGGTTGTGGAACAAATCCGAGGCCGAGCTGATCGCGCTGGCCAAGGCCGAGATGGTCAAGATCCGCGTCTTAACTTCGGAAGAAGACGTTCTGGATGCCACCGTGATTCGCATGCCCAAGGCCTACCCGGCCTACTTTGGCGCCTACGAGCGCTTCCCCGAAATCATCAGCTACGCCGATGGCTTGGAAAACCTCTTCCTGGTGGGGCGCAACGGCATGCACCGCTACAACAATCAGGATCACTCCATGCTGACCGCCATGACCGCCGTGGACAACATCATGTCCGGCGTGCGCAGCCGCGACAACCTCTGGGAATTGAACACCGAGCAGGATTACCACGAAGAGAAGAAAGAGGCGCCGGCCAGCGAGGGCACTCCCTCCCTGGCGGCCAGCTAATCCGGGCGCCCGGATCCGGCCGTCACAGCATCTGATAGCCGGTCCATAACAATATCGCCGCCAGGCCAATCCGCAACGGCCGCGCCGGAACCAGGGGAGCCAGGCGGCTGCCAAGCAATACGCCCGGAATCGATCCCGCCAGCAGCACCGGCACCAGGTTCCATTCCACTCCGCCCGAGATCCCGTGCACCAGCCCGGTGACGGATACCAGGATGGCCGCGTGAAACACGTCCGTGCCCACCACCTTGGATGTCTTGGACGGATAGAGCAGCATCAGGAAGGGCGCCATGAGCGAGCCGCTCCCCACTGAAGTGGCGCCCACGCAGAAGCCCACCACCCAGCCCCATATCACCGTGCCTCTCTCGTAGAGAAACCGGCCGCCGGGACGCTCCGCCGTCCCCTTGCGGAGGAGCACCAGTATGCGCGCCAGCAGGATGGCCGCTACGGCGATCAACAGCACCCCGATGGCAGTGCGCACATAATGTTCCGCGTTATGCGTGACGTGCGGCAGCAGGACTACCACCAGCGACCCCATCAGCCCGCCCGGCACGCTGCCCAGCGACAGTTTGCGCACCACCGGCAGATCCACCGTACCCTGGCGCAGGTGCACCCACGCACCGACAATCTTGGTGATCGCGCCGTACACCAGGTCCGTGCCCACGGCCATCACCGGCCGGACGCCCAGCACCAGGATCAGAAATGGCGCCATCAGCGCGGCGCCGCCCATGCTAGTGATGCCGATCAGGATCCCCACCGCGAAGCTCATCAGCAGCAGCGGAAGGTGCGCGCTCACTCGGGACTCCCCGATCCGGGAAGGAATCCGCGCTCTTCGAGCAGGCGGAGCGCCGCGCCGGCTCCCTCCGGCGCATCCTCGACAAAGCTCTTGCGCCCCACTGCCTCGCGCGTGCGCTCGCGCAATTCCGCGTCCCCCGCCCCGTAAATTAGGGCGATCACCCCAGCCTCGTTCAGTTCCCGCGCGATCTCCGCCGCTCCGGCCGCGGCCGCGAAGGCGTGCACCCGGCAGCCCGCGTCGAACAGCGCGCGCTCCAATCCATAGGCTGTCTCGGCCGCCGCCAGCCAGACCGTCGCCGCCCGATGCCCCGCCCTGGCCTGCTGCTCCGCCGCCGTGATGTGCCGCGCGGGGGCTTTCGGCAGCCGCTCCTCCCGCCCCGTCATGCCCGGCTCGCGCCCGGTGATCATGCCCGCCGCCACCGTGGCGTTGCTCATGGGGTCGATCAGGATGAAGCTGCCGGTGGCGCGGTTGCGCCGGTACGGGTCGTAGAACAGCGGCTTGCGCGTTTCGACCACCACCGCGCCCATGTCGTTCAGCCCCAGCGTGGCGGATGGCTCCTTCTCCAGGCTGTCGATATTCACCCGGTAGCGCACGGCCGACACGGTGGCCCGCACCGTCTGCGTGGTGTGTTTGAGCAGGTAGTCGCGCCCCGGTTCCAGCGGCTCGTCCCGCATCCAGACCATGCGCGCGTCGAACTTGCGCGCCACGCGCGGAGGGTGCGAGGGCGGCGCCAGCATATCGCCCCGGCCAATATCGAGCGGGTCTTCGAGCACCAGCGCCACCGACATGGGTGGGAACGCCTCGCTCAGTTCGCCATCGTACGTCACGATCGAACGCACCCGCGTGGTGCGCCCCGAAGGCAGCGCCATGACCGCGTCGCCCGGCCGGACCACCCCCGAGGCCACCTGCCCCGCGTATCCCCGGAACTGCGCGTCCGGCCGCATCGCCAGTTGCACCGGAAAGCGGAACTCCGTCATGTTGCGGTCGCTCGCGATATGCACCGTCTCCAGGTAGTGCAGCAGGCTGGAATCGCCGAACCACGGCATGCGCGCGCTCTTCTTCACCACGTTGTCCCCGTGGAGCGCGCTGATGGGAATGAAGTGGAGGTCGGGCGCCTGCAGCCGTGCCGCGTAGGCGGTGAACTCGGCCCGTATGCTTTCGAAGGCCGCCTCGCTGTAATCCACCAGGTCCATCTTGTTCACCGCCACCACGATGTGCTGAATGCCCACCAGCGACGCGATGAACGCGTGCCGGCGCGATTGCGGCAGCACCCCCAGGCGCGCATCCACCAGGATGATCGCCAGGTTCGCCGTGGAAGCGCCCGTAGCCATGTTGCGCGTATACTGCACGTGGCCGGGCGTATCGGCGATGATGAACTTCCGCCGCGGCGTCGAGAAGTAGCGGTACGCTACGTCGATGGTGATGCCCTGTTCCCGTTCCGCGCGCAGTCCATCGGTCAGCAGCGCCAGGTCCACTGCGCCCGCGTCTCCGTTTTCCGAGGGCCGCCGCGCCGCCGCGATCTGGTCTTCGTAGGCCCCGCTGGAATCGTACAGCAGGCGGCCGATCAGCGTCGATTTGCCGTCGTCCACGCTGCCGGCGGTGGTGAGGCGCAGCAGGTCCGTCTCGGCGTCCCGGCGGATGAAGGCCTCGATCGCGGCCGTCTCCGCGTGGCCTGTCGCATCCGTGTAGCTCATCGCGTCCGCGCGGCCCATCAGAAGTAGCCCTCGCGCTTCTTCAGCTCCATCGAGCCATCCTGGTCGTGATCGATCGCCCGATTCTCGCGCTCCGAACGGCGGAACAGCAGCATCTCTTCGACGATCTTGGGCGCCGTATCGGCCCGCGAGCGGATGGCTCCGGTGCAGTGCGTGCAGCCCAGCGAACGCATGCGCGACCAGATCGCGCGCGGCCGCTCCCCGGGCAGCAGGGGCGTATCTTCGTAATACGGCAGCAGCGTTTCGCCGCGCACCAGCATCTCCCGCTCCCGCGCGAAGTACAGCGGCACCACCGGAATGTTCTCCAGGTGGATGTACTGCCAGATATCCAGCTCCGTCCAATTGGAAAGCGGGAACACGCGGATGCTCTCCCCTTTGTCCACGCGCCCGTTGTACAGGTTCCACAATTCCGGCCGCTGATTCTTGGGGTCCCACTGCCCGTACCGGTCGCGGAAGGAGAAGATTCTCTCCTTGGCCCGCGAGCGCTCTTCGTCCCGTCGCGCGCCGCCGAACGCGGCGTCGAAGCCGCCCTCCTCCAAAGCATCTAATAGGGCCCGTGTTTTCAAAACAGCGCAGCACTTTTGCGTTCCCAGGCGAAACGGGCTGGCGCCCTCCTCGATGGCCGCGCGGTTGGTGTGCACAATCAGCCGGGCCCCGATCTCGCGCGCGAAGCGATCGCGGAACTCGATCATCTCCGGAAACTTGTAGGTGGTGTCGATATGCAGCAGCGGAAACGGCAGCCTGCCCGGATGGAACGCCTTCTGCGCCAGCCGCACCATCGCCGAAGAGTCCTTGCCGATGGAATAAAGCATCACGGGACGCTCGAACTCGGCCACCACTTCCCGCAGGACGTGAATGCTCTCCGCTTCGAGGGCGCGCAAATGAGAAAGTATCAGACCCCTCACGTTCAGGCTTTGAGATTAACAAATAGCCGGTCCGGCGGGGTACTCCGCAATCGCCGCACATCTGGAAACCGAACGGGAAAAAGAGCCATTCCCGGGCATCTCCCAGACCCATCGGCGCCCCGCAAGGCGCTGCAAACATAAGATATCGGGGAATCCGCTGGATACCTTTAGCTGGTCAAGGAATTGCCCTAGTCAGGGTGGGCGAACGCGTGCCCCGGAGGTCCGCAGTTGGCGCGGAGATCAGTAGATCGATATCGTGAAATGCCGAATTATCTCCGGCCGGGCCCGGGTTATACACCGTTAGATACCGTGCCGTTTGGCCGCGCCGCCGAACGCGCTGTCGCCCGACATGATCCGGCTCTTTAACCAGTACGTATCTCCCAAGACGCTCCTGCTGGCGGGGCTTGAGACCATCCTTATCTCGCTGTCGCTGCTCTGCGCCGTCCGCCTGCGCTTCTGGAACGACGCTTCCGGATTCCACTCGTGCACCGGTATGCCGCGTTTCGCCTGGCAACTGCTGGTGGTGGTAGTGGTGTTTCAAGCCTGCTTTTATTTAAACGATCTCTACGGCCCCTCTCCCGACAGCTTTCGGGAAGACGAGGGCCTGCGTGTGGGACAGTCCCTCGGCGCGGCTTCGCTGTTGCTGGGTTTGCTCTATTGCCTGATTCCCGGTCTCCTGGTCGGCCATGGCGTGTTCTTCCTGAACATGCTTCTGGCCGGCGGCCTGGTGTTCCTTTCCCGCGCGGCCCTGGACCGCGTGTGGTCGGCCACCCCGGCGCAGAACATCGTCATCCTGGGCGCCGGAGCCCTGGCCGCGATCGTGGCCCGCGAGATCGGCGCCCGTCACGACCTGAAGTGGAACCTGCTCGGATACATCGAGGATTCCTCCACGGCATCCGGACAGACGCACGGGCTGCCCGGCCTGCCGCTGGTGGGCCAGTGGACCGATCTGGAAACGCTGGCGCTCGACCATCGCGTGGCGCGCATCATCGTGGCCCTGGAGGACCGCCGCGGCATCCTGCCCACCGCCGCCCTGGTCAAGCTGCGCGTGCGCGGCGTAGTGGTCGAGGACGCCCACTCGGCCATCTCGGCCCTCACCGGCCGCGTCTGGCTGAGCACCGTGCGGCCGAGCTGGTTCGTCTTCTCCGACGGCTTTTACCGCTCTCCCCTCACCGGCCTCATCAAACGCGTAATCGACATCTGCTGCGGCGTGCTGGGGTTCTTTCTCTCGCTGCCCATCATGCTGGCGGTGGCCCTGGCGGTGAGGCTCGATTCGCCCGGCCCCGTGCTCTACCGCCAGCTCCGCGTCGGCTGGAAGGGCGACACGTTCGAAATTATCAAGTTCCGTTCCATGCACGTCGATGCCGAGCGCCGCAACGGCGCGCAGTGGGCCACCGTCAACGATCCGCGCATCACCCGCATCGGCAGGTTCCTGCGTAAGTTCCGTCTCGACGAGCTGCCTCAGTTCGTCAACGTGATCCGCGGCGATATGAGCTTTGTGGGACCGCGCCCCGAGCGCCCTTCCTTCGTAGCCGCCCTGCGCGAGGAGATTCCGTACTACGACGAGCGCCATTCCGTGCGCCCCGGCCTGACCGGGTGGGCGCAGGTTCAGTATCCCTACGGCGGCAGCGTCATCGACGCCTATCGTAAGCTCGAGTACGATCTGTTCTATCTTAAGAACATGTCGCTGCTGTTCGATTGCGCCATTATCTTCCAGACCATCCGCATCGTGCTGGCCGGCGAGCACGGCCGCTAGCGTTCTTCCCCGCCGCGCGGTTCCCAAACCTTGGGCCGAAATCGCGATTTATGGCGTTCGATTCGTTCCCTTTCCGTTTTCGCCATGGAACTGCGCGACTTATTACGCCGCCGTTTGGCCGGGAAATTGCCCTTCTACCTCTCGGTTTACTATCGGTAAACAGGGGGCGGAGTGCGAAGAATCGCTCAAATGATTTTGGTTGTCGCAGTTCTGACGGGTGGGGCCTTCACCGCCCAGCTATGGATCGCGCCCGCCAAAGCATCGCCGGGCTTTCTCGGCGCCCTTCAAATCGGCGATTTAGCGATGTCCGAGCCGGTAGGCATCATGCTGGCCAGCGCGCTGCTGTTCGGCTCTACCACGCTTTTGCGCCGGCGCCGCGCCAATCGCCAGGCTTCGCTCCGGATCGTCCCGCGGCCCACGTGGATACTGCCCGAGACCGGCGGAAAAATAAACGAGGCCGTCTGATTTCGCGACTCGCTTCTTCTTGTTTGGCAGTGACGTTGCTCCTCTCTCTTGTATAGAGGCATCTCCGCATGGCAGCAGCTAAAGAACACCTCGCAGCAGTCAAAGAGCACCTGGATACGCCCCAGCCGCAGCCGTATGTCTGGTCGTTTCCCGGCGCGCCGATCAGAATTCATCTATCCCTCGATGTGGTCGAGCGTCTCACGCTGCGCTTCAGGGTCAACAATGGCGCGGCGTCTTTCGGCCTGTTACAGGGCCGCGTCGACGGCCTCACCACGATCGTCACCGGCGTTTTGCCGCTGGCCTCGGCCGAGGCCGCGGAGATCGAACGCACGGTGGGCAAGCTCGCGGCGCCGTCCAGCCATTCGGTAGTGGGCTTTTATCGCAGCCTGCCGCCATCTCAGCAGCCCGAGGACTTGCGCCTGAATGAGAAGGACATGGCCCTGGCCAACACCTTCTTTGGCAACTCCTCCAGTGTCATCCTGCTGGTTCAGCCCTCCACCGCCGGCCCGGCCAACGCCACCTTCTTTTTCCGCGATGGCGGCCACCTGAACGGCGATTTCGCCTTTCTGGAATTTCCCTTCGACGCGCACCAGTTGGGCATTGCCGCGAAACGCCGCGCGGAGGACCCCCAACGCGGCCCGCTGGAAGTTCTTCCGCTGGCTCCCACGCGCACCCAATCTCGCGGCCCGGGCCAGAGCCAGGGGATTTGGAAAGGCGTGGCCTGGTCTCTCCTGGCAGCCTGTGTCGGCGGCGGCGCCGCGGTTGGCGTGCGCTTCTTCCTCGAAAGATCGCACTGGACCCCGGCGGTATCCGCGCCGCCCCAGCCCGTCACCACTATTGCGGCCCCGCTGCCATCCTTGGGTTTGCAAGCCGAGCGGCAGAACGGCGACCTGAAAGTCACCTGGAACCGCGAATCCGCGGAGATCTCCAATGCCACATTGGGCGTCATCTCCATCAAGGACGGCAATTCGCACCGCACCATCTCGCTCCAGGCCGCTCAAGTGCGCTCGGGCAGCCTTCTCTACTCCCCCATGAGCGACCAGGTTCAAATGGATCTGGCGGTCGCCACGCCCACGGGGAGTGTCACCGACTCGGTATTGGTGCTGCTTCCCAAGGCAGGTCCCGTGCAGACTGTCGCGGTCCGGCCCCCCCAGCCCGCCACCTTGCCGGCCGCCGCCTTGCCGGCACCCGCCTGGCCGGCCCGGCCCGCTGCTCCGCAAAGCACCTCCCGCGTGGAGCCGGCTAAGCCTTTCACTCCTCCGCCGGATCGCCAGCGTGAATCCACGGCCGCGGCCGCGCCATACGAGCCTCCCGTGTTGACCGCTGAAGCCCATCCCGAACAGCTAATCGCCGCGCCCTTGAACCACCCCGCTCTCACCTTACAGCCGCCGCCGCCCCCCGCCGCCGCCTCCGCGCCACCATCGCGGCCGGCACCTGTCGCGGCGCCTGTATATCACGCGGCCGAACCCCTCTATCAGGCGCGGCCGATCTTCCCGGTCTCTCTGAAGAACGTCGTGACCCGGCCCATGACGGTTGAAGTCCTGGTCTCCATCGATGAAACCGGCAAAGTGGTAAAGGCCGATCCCCAGGCGCAAACGGGCGTGCATCCCATGCTGCAGCTCTCCGCCGCGACGGCCGCCCGGCAATGGAAGTTCAGCCCCGCGCACCAGGGCGACCGGCCCGTGCCCAGCCAGATGCTGCTGCGCTTCAACTTCACCCCGCTGCGGTGAGCGCGGAAATCCGCTACCGCGCGGAACGCGCCAGTTCGATGACCGCGATTTCGGGCGGGCAGTTGTAGCGTACCGGCAGCAGTGAGCAGCCCACTCCCGCGCTGGTATAGCCCACGGTGCTCCCACGCCGCCAGCGCCCCTGTGTGTAGGCCTTCGGACAGGTCGCGTTGATCATCAGCGGCCCCCAATGCGGAAGCCGCACCTGCCCCGCGTGCGTGTGCCCGCACAGGTACAGGTCGATGGCCGCGTCGGCCGCCTCGGCATACAATTCGGGCGTATGCGCCAGGAGCAGTTTGAAGGCGCCTCCGGGCACGGCCGCCAGCGGCGTGGAAAGGTCGTCGCAGCCGTAGTAATGGGCATCGTCCACGCCGATGGCCCAGAACCCTCCGGCGATCTTCACGGCTTCGTTGATCAGCATCCGCGCGCCCATCTCCGCCAGCTCCTGCGCCATGTTGGCTTCATCGTGGTTGCCCAGAATCGCCAGCACCCCCAGGCGCGCGCGCACCGCCCGTAGAATCGTGCGCATCCCCGCGTAGACGCGGTCGCACGGTCCTTCCACGTCGAAGCGGTAGTCTCCCGTCATGACGCACAGATCCACCGGCAGGCCGCTCACGATGCGGGCCACCGCCGCGGCCAACCCCTCCTGCCCGTCGATGTGCAGATCGCTCAGATGCAGGAGGCGCAGACCGTTCGCCTCCACCGGCAGGTTGGGAAACTCGAACCGCACATGCCGCACCACCGGCCGCAGCGCATTGGCCAGCCCCCGGCCGTACAGCCCGGTGGCCAGCAGCGCGCCTTGTACCAGCGGACGCACCAGGTTTCTGTGCCGCGCCATAAAATCGCCGCGCCCGTGCGCCATGCGGCCCTTGTGATGCAGCCGCTCGGCGGCTCGGCGCGGCGCCAGCCGCCATTCGAGATCGGAAACCCAAGTGGTATCGCTCAATTGTTCCGGCATGAGATCGGTGCGAAAGATCCTGAAGTCCGTGGTGGATGCTGGCGGAGTGCGTGAACCGCTGGCTTACGCGTGCGGCTCCATCCCGCTTGACGCACTACACCAGCATCCATAGCTCCATTCGATTTCTCCCGCGCCTCTCGATCCCGCCCTTGTGGCTTTTTCCGCGCGGACCTTCACGGTCGGTCCGCGACCTGCCGCCAGGGCCATTCCGCGCGCCGCTGCACACAAAAAAACGGGGCCCTGTTTGCCAGGGCCCCGCGGACTGCTTCCCATGCGTTATTGCCAGGTTGCCATGTGTCGCCGCCGCCGCTCACTGCGTTGCGCGGCCGTCTCCAGTTACGGATTCTGCACCTGGAAATTGCCGATGATGTCGTCGCAGGAGTAGAACCCGCCTCCCCAGCCCACGTGCGGATCGGTGGCTCCGAAGGTGAATGAAGAGGTGCTGGTCCAGTTCGGCGTCGCCTTGGCGTAGGATGTCTTGTTAACCAGGTTGCCGTTCAGGTACAGGCTCATGTTGGTGCCATCCCAAACCATGTTGACATTCATTGCCACTCCGGCGCCGAACAGGGCGTCCTCTGTTCCCGTGGGAACGAGGTAAGTCAACCCGCTGGTCCCGCCCATATTGTAGTAGAACGAAAGGCGCCCCCACACGGCCTGGACCTGGAAGAAAAACAGATCCTGGCTGTTGTCCCACGTGTCGAAGACCTGCCGGTAATTGTATTCCGGCAGCGCCTGGCGCGCGGCGAAGCTATAGCTCGATTGCAGGTTGAAACTGACCTGGCCCTGGTTCACGCCGAAGGTCTGTCCCACCTGCGTGCCCTGAACGTTATAGAACGCCGTATTGCTGTTCTGTTGGCCGCCGGTCGTGAACGAGACGCCGGCCGGCGCGAAGTTCACCGACCCGGTTCCGCGCACCACCAGCTTGAGCGGGATCCCCACCGTCGGGTTCACCGTGGAGCCGTTGCTGGTTCCGATTACTTCCGAAGCTACGCCTTTGATGAAAGCCGTGGTCGCCGCCGATGTCGGGCTGCTTGTCGAGGTCGCCGTGCTGCTTGTCGCGGTCGTCGTGCCACCTGTGGAAGTTGTGGGACTGCCCGTCGCGGTCGTTGTGCTGCTCGTGGAGGTTGTCGGGCTGCTCGTCGAGGTGGTCGTGCTGACCGTGGAGGTTGTGCTGCTCGTCGAGGTCGTGGAAGATCCCTGGAGTGTGAAGGTGACGGTCTTTGAAACACCGCCCGACGTAGCCGTGATGACCGCACTCCCGCCGATGGTTCCGGCCTTGGCGGTAAATCTGGCGCTCACATTGCTCCAGGACACCCCCGCCGATGCCGGAACCGTGAGCGCCGTGCTGCTCGACGAGAGCGCGATGGTCGCCCCGCCGGTGGGCGCCCCGGTGCTCAGCTTAACCGTGCACGTTGCCGACGCGCTGGATGCCAGCGTGGTGGGAGTACAGATGAAGGAACCCAGCGCCGGGCCGGTGGAAACCGGAGCCGTCGGAGTGGACGGAGGAGTCGGGGTGGACGGAGCCGTCGGGGTGGACGGAGAAGCGGGGGCCGTCAGCGCGATCGAAGCCGTCTTCGAGACGCTGCTATAGGTCGCCTGGATCGTGCCCGTCTGGCTGGTGGAAACTGTTCCGCTGGTGGCCGTGAAGGACGTCGAAGTAGCGCCCGCCGCTACCGTCACCGCGGCCGGAACCGCCAAAGGAGCGCAGTTGGAAGAGAGGCTCACCGCGGCACCGCCCGCCGGAGCCGCCGCGCTCATGGTGGCCGTGCAGGTGGTCGATCCGTTCGAAGCCAGGCTGCCCGCTCCGCAGCTCAGCGAAGAGAGCCCGGCCACCGGAGCCGCGGCCGCTATCGCGATGCTCAGCCCCGCCGTGGCCGTGCGCGAAGCGCTATCCGCCACCTGTACCGTGAAACTGAAGGACCCCGCCGCTGTGGGCGTGCCGCCGATGGTGCCGTTATACAGGCTCAATCCGCCCGGCAGAGATCCGGATGCGATCGACCAGGTGTACGGCGCCGTTCCGCCGCTGGCGCTCAACGCCTGCGAATAGCCGGTACCCGCCGTTCCGCCAGGCAGACTGCCGGTGCCGATGGTCAGGGCCGGCACCGCCGCGGCGCTCCCGCTGCTCTGGTACGCACCGATATCCGGCGTGCTGCCGCGCGTCTTCCCCGTGATGTCCACCGAAGGAGCGTCCGCCGCCAGGCCCGCTTTCATGGCCGCACTGCCCGCCAGCAACTGCAGGTTGAAATTCTGCGCCGTGTTGTACCAGGCCGGGCTCACCGCCGCCAGCATCGGATTGGCTTGCGAATTAGTCGCCCCGCCCAGGTGGGTGCCCTCGAACTGCGCGAAGCTCAGAGTCGTCGAGGCGCTCTGCGCGTAGTTGTACGACAGGAAGAAGCCCGACCACAGGCTGCCCACGTTGTAGAAGATGTTGTTGCGGTAGGTGTCGGTCGAG